>OIFK01000336.1_pt1 | contig 24169 bp, 18 predicted proteins | sample 1582071 | NCBI WGS metagenome assembly OIFK01 (sample SAMN07501052, study PRJEB24779) | human gut metagenome | isolation source: stool | host: human infant | place: USA: Pittsburgh, PA | reverse complement strand
GATAAAACGCCGCACGCCTGGTACTTCCAGCAGGCCGGTAACGGCATCTTCGCCCGCCAGGCGTTACTGGCACTGGTTCTGAATCGCGAATTAGCTCTGTAAGGGGAGACGACCATGACACACGATAACAAACTCCAGGTTGAAGCCATCAAGCGTGGCACCGTGATTGACCACATCCCTGCGCAGGTGGGCTTTAAGCTGCTGACGCTGTTCAAACTGACCGAAACCGACCAGCGCATCACCATCGGCCTGAACCTGCCGTCGGGCGAGATGGGCCGCAAAGACCTGATCAAGATCGAGAACACTTTCCTGACCGACGAGCAGGTTAACCAGCTGTCGCTGTACGCGCCGGACGCCACGGTTAACCGCATCGACGATTACGACGTGGTGGGCAAATCCCGCCCAAGCCTGCCGGATCGCATCGAAAGCGTGCTGGTCTGCCCGAACAGCAACTGCATCAGTCATGCTGAGCCGGTTTCCTCCAGCTTTGCAGTGAAAAAGCGCGCCAATGACATCGCACTCAAATGCAAATACTGCGAAAAAGAGTTTTCTCATTATGTGGTGCTGGCCAACTAATTGAGGTTGGTAATGAAATCCCGGCTGTTATAATGGCCGGGAACATTCTTAACGCTGTAATTCTGGAGAAAAAATGAGCAAAGTACTCGCGACGGAAAATGCACCAGCGGCTATCGGCCCATACGTTCAGGGCGTTGATCTGGGCAGCATGATCATCACTTCTGGCCAGATCCCGGTGAACCCAAAAACCGGTGAAGTACCTGCCGACGTAGCGGCGCAGGCGCGTCAGTCGCTGGAAAACGTGCAGGCGATCGTCGAATCTGCCGGTCTGAAAGTGGGCGATATCGTCAAAACCACCGTGTTCGTGAAAGATCTGAATGATTTTGCGACCGTTAACGCCACTTACGAAGCGTTCTTCACCGAGCACAACGCCACCTTCCCGGCGCGCTCCTGTGTGGAAGTGGCGCGTCTGCCAAAAGACGTGAAAATTGAAATTGAAGCGATTGCCGTACGTCGCTAATTTATTTCAAGAAAGAGAAGGCAGCTCTGGCTGCCTTTTTTTATTTCGACCATTTTTACTCTCTCCGGGAAATGACGCATCCGCCACTCCATTAATAGACTGACGCTGCCTTGCTCTATTCTAATTAATGGATGATGAATGAAACTCTCTAAAATTGCGCTGGCGGTAACCACATTAACGGTTGCGTCTTCCGCACTTGCACACGGATATATAGAATCCCCTGCCAGCCGCGCTTATATGTGTAAGCTCGGCCAGAATATTGACTGTGGCTCTGTACAATATGAACCGCAGAGCGTAGAAAAGACCTCCGGCTTCCCGACGGGTGCGATGCCGCCTGACGGCCAGCTTGCCAGCGCCGGTATTGCCAGCTACTCCCAGCTTGATAAGCAGAGCCTGAACGCCTGGACCAAAAATCCCATGACGGCAGGCCCGCATGAATTTGTCTGGCACCATACCGCGCCGCATAAAACCACCAACTGGCGTTATTACATTACCAAACAAAACTGGGACCCCAATAAACCGCTGACCCGTGACCAGTTCGAATTAACGCCGTTCTGTACTATTAACGGAAATGGTCAGGCACCGGCGATGACAAAATCCATGACCTGTAATGTCCCGGAACGTACGGGCTACCAGGTTATTTATGGCGTGTGGGAAATTGCGGATACCGCAAACAGTTTCTATCAGGCCATTGACGTTGATTTCGGTAACGGCGGCAACGTCACGCCGGACGACACCCCAGCGGTGATATCCCAGTGGAGTAAAACCCTGAGCGGACAGATTGCCGGGAATAACCTGAACACGGGCGATAAAGTGATTGCACGCTTCTTCGACGCCAACGGGGAAGTTGCCGCCCTGCGTACCGAGCTGACCATCGGCTCCGTTGCCCAGGGGGATGCGAACCAGTGGTCCTACGATCTGGCGCAGAAGATCAACGCCGCGTACAGCGATGTGCGTGTCGGGGTAAAGGATGAAGCGGGCGAAATTAGCCCGGTTCACGGCGCGAACAGCGTCTTCGTCAAAGACGGCAGCGCCCTCCAGTCCGTTGCGATTTCGTACGAAGAGCAGAAGGCGGAAGTGAATGAAACCATCGCGGTATCTAACCTGCACTACAGCAAAATCGAGAATGGCAAGGCGTCCGTCACCTTCCACGTGAACACCAAAGGCGACGTGAACGTTGAAGCGCACGTGATGAACCACAGCGGTGCGGAAAAGGGGTATCTGAAGCAGGAGATGAATAACGCCAGCCAGGACGTGACCATGACCCTGACTGACGTCACGGCGGGTCACCATATGCTGAAATACTACGCCACCAACAAAGACGGCACCCTGTTCGCGCAGGACGTGCTGGATCTGATGCTGGAAAGCGACGCGGCGGACAGCAACGGCCCGCATGACTTTATCTTCCCGGATAACGTCGCGTCCTACAAAGCGGGCACCGTAGTGCTACAGCCGAAAGACGGTAAGACCTACGAATGCAGGCCTGTCCCGTTCAGCGGCTACTGCGTGCAGTACAGCCCAACCGCAAACCAGTTTGAACCAGGCGTGGGCGCGCACTGGAGAGAGGCATGGGTGTTGAAGGACTGAGTGATCTGATTCCCTCACCCTAACCCTCTCCCAAAGGGAGAGGGAATTTATACACCCTCTCCCTTTGGGAAAGGGCTGGGGTGAGGGTTCTTTACTACTGATTCCGCGTCGCGCGCAGCAGCGTCTCCAGCGGATATACCGCCGCAATCACCACCTCGTCCTGAACCTTCGCCGCGTTATCCAGTTCGCTCTGGATCGACGCAATCTCTTTATCATCCAGCGTGCCCTGGCGCGCCACCAGATCCGTCAGCCTCAGGCCAATCGCGGCCAGCTTATCCACCTCCTGGATCACCGGCTTAATGGCCTTCAACTGATAGCTGTTTTCGCTTAGCGCCAGCGCGTCGCTGGTGTTGTTCTGCCAGCGGTTAAAGACGTGGCGCAGCGCGTCGGCGCTTTCCGTGTCTTCCGCGTCGCTCACCAGACGGTCCGCCCATTTATTCATCTGACGCCCGGTCGCACTTTCCGCGTTTAGCGCATCAGCGAGCCGGTTGAGCGGCTCAAACTGATGATAGTTTCCAGCCTGGAACTTAAGATGCTGGCGGGTGTAATACTGCGCCGGTTCAAGCGCCTGGGCGAGAATTTGCAGCGGCAGGGTATCCGCATTGTTGGCGAGGCGCGTGAACTGCACCTGCTGCTGGGTATGCTGCTGTAGTCCAACCGACACCGTCGACCAGCTGTCCATCGCCTGGAGCCGGGTATACATGTTGTCGATGTCGTTGACGTCCTTCGCCGACCATAGCCGCTCCGCCACCGCAAAGGCGCGCGGCCACAGACGGATATCCAGCACCGGCGCGACCACGTTTTCCGCCCACAGCGCGGCTTCACCGCCGAGCAGATTGGCCTCGTTCGCCGGGTCCGGCACCACCGGCGGTATGCCTTTTGGGACCGCGTCCAGACGCGTGCCGCTAATCGGGTAGCGGGCGTTACCCACCAGGAAATAGCCGCTGAGCTTATCGTTCTCAACAGAAACGACCGGACGCGTTTCACCCATCCAGGTATCAACGGTAAACGTTACCTGATTGTCGTCCCGCCATTGAATGTTATCCACCGCCCGACGCGATTTCCCGGCAAAATCAATAAATCCGCGCCAGCCAGCATCGCCTTTCACCAGCGTAAAGCTACCTTCCACCGGCTTGCCCTTCAGGCGCGGCATGGAGAAAGCCCAGCTCTGGACGCTGTCGGTGTCCGCTATCACATCCACGCCGTTCAGCCCCTGCGGCACAATTTCATTGCGGTAGTGGTAGGCGGTGGATTGCGGCTGATCGAGGTAGAAACCGGTTGAGAGAATGCCCTTATAGCCGTTCTGCGCCACCTGCCCCAGCGCGTCCTGTCCCTGCCAGGACTGGATCAGAATGCTTTTCGGCAGATCGGGATGGTAGATCTCATCCCAGCCAACCATCTGCCGGTGGTGCTTCTCAAGGATCGTCTCCAGCTTGCGGTTGAAATACGCCTGCAACGCGTGGCTGTCCGCCAGTTTATTGTCGCGCATGAATCTCTGGATCGCAGCGTTCGCTTTCCACTGGCTGTCGTCAACCTCATCGCCGCCAATATGCAGATATGGATCCGGGAAGATCGCCGCCAGTTCGCTGACCATCGCGTCGGCAAAGGTATAAGTTGCCTCTTTGGTGGGATCCAGCACTGGCTTCAGCACGCCCCAGTGGCGCTCCATGGCGTACGGCCCCGGCGCGCTCATCAGCTCCGGGTAGGCGACGGCAATCGCCGAGGCGTGGCCCGGCATATCAATTTCCGGCACCACGCGTATGCCGCGCTCGGCAGCGTAACGCACAATCTCGCGCATCTGCTCAGGGGTGTAGAACAGCCCGTCGCTGGCAAGCTGGGTCAGCTTAGGGTAGCGCTTTGAGCTGAAGCGCCAGCCTTGATCGTCGGTCAAATGCCAGTGCAGCACGTTGAGCTTCGCCGCGGCCATGCCGTCGATCTGGCGTTTAATATCCGGAATCGGGAGGAAGTGGCGCGCCGAATCGAGCAGCAGCCCGCGCCACGGGAAGCGCGGCGAATCTTCAATGGTCACCCACGGGATCGAGGTGTTTTCGGCGCCGTTCTGCATCAGCTGAAGCAAGGTTTCCATGGCGCGCAGCGCGCCGAAGCGGGTATTGGCGGAGATATTTACGCCGTTGGCGTCCACCGTGAGTTTATAGCTCTCATCGCTGTCCGGCAGCGGCTGCGGCTTCACCTTTTTGGCGATGGCGATGCGGATGGTCGGCTTGTCAGGTTTTTCGGCCTGCGGCTGTAGCGTCCAGCCGGTTTGAAGGGCGATGCGCTGGCGCAGGCGGTTGACCGCATCCCCCAGATCGTCGCCACTTACGCTCACGGTGAGTTGATTGTTAAGCTCCAGCGCGCCCTGAGTGGTCGGGCGTTCAACCTTCGCAGGCCAGGGCATTAAGGGAAGGTCGCCTGCCGGTGCGGCAAAGGCGGAGGCGCCGAGCATGAGCCCGGCGGTTAAGAGACTGTACCGTAACATGAATGTTCCTTATCTGACGGGCCAAATACAGGCAAAACATTCTGTTAACATGCGCTCAAATTGTCGTCAAGCGAATGCGCCGACGGAGATCACAGGTTGTTGAATTTGGGAGGAAAGCCAGCTGCCGGGTGGCGGCTTCGCCTTACCCGGCCTACGTTCGGATCGTAGGCCCGGTAAGCGCAGCGCCACCGGGCTTGCCGTTACTGCCACCCATACCGACGGCTATAGAACCCCTTCACCATCTGCGTCAGCACCATGTAACCCGCGAGGATCGCCACCAGCCATGGGAAGTAGCTCAGCGGTAGCGCCTGGAGTTGCAGGTAGCTTGCCAGCGGCGAGAACGGCAGCGCGATCCCGAGCGCCATCACAATGCCCGTCATCACAATCAGCGGCCACGCGGCGCGGCTCTGGATGAACGGAATGCGGCGGGTGCGGATCATGTGCACAATCAGCGTCTGAGACAGCAGTCCCACCACGAACCAGCCGGACTGGAACAGCGTCTGGTGTTCTGGCGTATTCGCATGGAACACAAACCACATCAGGCAGAAAGTCAGAATGTCGAAGATAGAGCTGATCGGCCCAAAGAACAGCATAAAGCGCCCCAGATCGGCGGGGTTCCAGCGCTGCGGCTTCTGGATCTGCTCGTCGTCCACGTTATCAAACGGGATGGCGACCTGAGAGACATCGTACATCAGGTTCTGGATCAGCAGATGCAGCGGCAGCATCGGCAGAAACGGCAGAAACGCGCTCGCCACCAGCACGCTGAAGACGTTGCCGAAGTTCGAGCTGGCGGTCATTTTGATGTATTTGAGCATATTGGCGAAGGTGCGACGCCCTTCGATGACGCCCTCCTCCAGCACCATCAGGCTCTTTTCCAGCAGAATGATATCCGCCGCTTCGCGGGCAATATCCACCGCGCCGTCTACGGAGATACCGATATCCGCCGCACGCAGGGCTGGCGCATCGTTGATGCCGTCGCCCATAAAGCCCACTACATGCCCTTCGCGACGCAGCAGCGTTACGATGCGTTCTTTATGCATCGGCGTCAGGCGGGCAAACAGCGTGGTGCGTTGGGCAAGGTCGGCCAGCTCATCGTCAGACAGGAGCTCAATGTCGCTCCCCACGACGACGTCGCCCGCGTCCAGGCCGACTTCGTGGCACACTTTGGCCGCCACCAGCTCGCTGTCGCCGGTGAGAATTTTGACGGTGATACCGCTCGCTTTCAGCGCTTTCAGCGCAGGTGCGGTGGTCTCTTTCGGCGGATCGAGGAATGCGATGTAACCCTCGAGGATCAAATCAGATTCATCGATACGCTGGTAGTCCCCTTCCCGCGCGGGCAGGAACTTGCTGGCTACCGCCACCACGCGCAGCCCCTGGCGGTTCAGGTTATCGGTGACGCGTTTGATGCGGCGCAGCATGGTCTCATCCAGCGGCACGATCTCGCCGTTATGGCGCACCTGCGTGGAAACATTCAGGATCTCCTGCAATGCCCCTTTGCAGATCAGCTGATGCACGTCCGGCTGCTCGCTGACCACCACCGACATGCGGCGTCGTTCAAAGTCGAACGGAATTTCGTCCACCTTCTGCCAGCGCCCGGAGAGCATGCGGGCAGACTCTTCATCCACACCTTCCAGCACCGCCACGTCGAGCAGGTTTTTCAGCCCGGTCTGGTAGTGGCTGTTCAGCCACGCGCTGTACAGCACCCGTTCGCTGGTCTTTCCGGCGATATCGGTGTGGTTCTCCAGCACGATTTTGTCCTGGGTCAGGGTGCCGGTTTTATCGGTGCAAAGAATGTCCATCGCGCCAAAGTTCTGGATGGCGTCGAGGTGTTTAACGATCACCTTTTGTTTAGAGAGTTTGACCGCCCCGCGCGCCAGCGTGGAGGTGACAATCATCGGCAGCATTTCCGGCGTTAAGCCAACGGCCACGGAGAGCGCGAACAGCGCCGCTTCCCACCAGTCGCCTTTGGTGTAGCCGTTGATCAGCAGGACAATTGGCGTCATGACCATCATAAAGCGGATCAGCAGCATGCTGACGCGACCAATGCCTTTCTGGAACGCATTCGGCTCGCTCTCCTGCTCGCTGACGCGTCCGGCAAGCTGTCCAAACCATGTATTGCCGCCGGTGGCGGTGACAATCGCCTGCGCGGTGCCACTAACCACCGTGGTGCCCATAAAGCACAGGGTGTCGCACTCCAGCGGGTTCATCTGCTGCGGATCGCGGGTCCGCGCCACCTTCTCTACGGGCAGGGATTCACCGGTGAGTGACGCCTGCGCGACGAACAGATCCCGCGCCTGGATGATACGTAAATCCGCCGGGATCATGTCCCCCGCCGCCAGCTTCACCAGATCGCCCGGCACCAGCTGGTCAATGGGAAGCTCAATCCAGGCGTTTTCGCCGAGGTCGTTAATCACGCGCGACACGGTGGCGGTGTTGCTGACCATCGCTTTCAGCGCATCCGCCGCTTTGGTGGAGCGCGCTTCCTGAATAAAGTTCAGCAGCGTGGAGATCCCTACCATCAGGGCAATCACGCCTGCGGCAAACAGATCTTCAGTGGCGTAAGAGATAATCCCGAGCACCGTCAGCAGCAGGTTGAACGGATTGCGGTAGCAGAGCCACAGGTGGACCCACCAGGGAGAGGGTTTCTGCGCCGGGATCTGGTTATCGCCATGTTCCGCGCGGATTTTTGACACTTCTTGCGCGTTCAGCCCTTCCGGGTGGCCGCCAAAGGCGCGCCAGACTTCGTTTTCATCCATCGCCGCCACGTTCAGGCAGCGCTCGGTCAGGGAAGCGGGGATTGCCGCTCCCGCCATGGTGTTGGCATTTGGCAGCGGATCGCGCGCAATCAGGCGATGTGGCAGGTGACGGCTCAGCAGCGCTTGCAGCTGCCGGGTGATATTTTTCAGCATAGTCATTCCCCCGCATCCGCAAAGGCGGACGCAGTCTTTCCCGCAGGCGTGGCAAAGCCGTACCTGTCAGGCACTTAATTTATCAAGCAGGAACGTATGAACGTTGCTGCCTCACGCCGGTGAGACAGCAAAAAGCTGGCTTACCGGTAAGAAGGTTTTCTCCGGGTCAGGAGAGGTGTGGGATCGGGATCCATGTGGCCTCCGGTAAGTAAAAAGTTGGGTATCGGCGCGCAGTATAGAGATTTATCCATACCGTTTGTGACTAATCGGGCGGTATTATAACGCCCTGCAAATAAACCGAACGTAAACCAGACTTTGCCCATAGCGAATTCGCAGGATAGCATTAGGCTCAATTGATTATTTTATCGTTGTTACAGGGAATACAGCATGCAGAACCGCCTTACGATTAAAGACATCGCGCGTTTAAGCGGCGTGGGGAAATCGACTGTCTCACGCGTGCTGAACAACGAAAGCGGTGTCAGCGAGCGCACACGCGAGCGCGTCGAGGCGGTGATGAATCAGCACGGTTTTTCCCCTTCCCGCTCCGCGCGCGCCATGCGCGGGCAGAGCGATAAAGTGGTCGCCATTATCGTCTCGCGTCTGGATTCCCTCTCCGAAAACCTCGCCGTACAGACGATGCTGCCCGCGTTCTACGAGCAGGGCTACGATCCGATCATGATGGAGAGCAAGTTCTCCGCGCAAATGGTGGAGGAGCATCTCGGTATGCTTCAGCGCCGTAATATTGATGGGGTGGTGCTGTTCGGATTTACCGGCCTAAAAGAGGACGTGCTTAAACCCTGGCAGCCGTCACTGGTGCTGCTGGCGCGCGACGCAAGCGGGTTTGCCTCTGTCTGTTACGATGACGAAGGGGCGATCGTGATCCTGATGCAGCGCCTGTATGAACAGGGCCATCGGCATATTAGCTATCTCGGCGTGCCGCATGCCGACATCACCACCGGCAAGCGTCGCCACGAAGCGTACCTGGCGTTTTGTAAAAAACACAATCTTCCCGCCGTGGCCGCGCTGCCTGGTCTGGGTATGAAACAGGGATATGAACAGGTCGCCAGTGTGCTGACGCCACAAACCACCGCCCTGGTATGCGCCACGGATACCCTTGCATTGGGTGCGAGCAAATATTTGCAGGAGCAGCGCATCGGGGAGCTGCAATTAGCGAGCGTGGGAAGCACGCCGCTGATGAAGTTCTTACACCCGGAGATTATCAGCGTTGATCCGGGTTACGCCGAATCTGGCCGGCAGGCTGCCGCGCAGCTGATAGAGCAGATCAACGGGCGCGCTGAGCCGCGTCAGATCGTTATTCCTGCCCGTCTCTCATAGTCCTTTCGCTTTCATGCGCAACAGCGATCGTTCCATGAATCACGGTACAGGATATTGCCTTCGGTATACTTCCAGGTAATTGCCTCATAGCGCAGCTCCAGCGTTTCCAGGTGGGTACTGGTCATACTGCCGGGGGAGAGATACGGCGCTACCGTTGTGAACTTGACGTTTTCCAGAATAATTTTGAAATACTCAGCCTCAATCCCAGACTCAAGAATACGGTACATTTTAATTGTCGCCTTCTTCATGGTTCGCCCTTCGCAAACTGCCCGGTAAAGAAGCGGCGTTGTCTGATCAAATTCTTTGACTATTGTTATAGGCCGATGTACGCGTGTACCAGTGAGTTTTCCCCAGCTTGGGTCAACCGGAATAGTTACGCCATGGGAAAAGGATTTTAATTCAATAGATCCAAGACGCAGTGGCATTGCACAACAACCGACAATCGGCGAGCCATTCTCATCTTCAAGCCATAAATGTGCGGGAGCAGACATAGAAATACCTTATTAGTGGTTATCTGTATTGAAATGTTTGGCCTTTTACCATTTCACATAGCAGCCAAAAACAATCATGACCACAATGAAGAAAAGCCCAATTGGCCAGACAGGACTGCCGGGGAAGAAATGGGCCTGTATCAGGGCAAACAGGATTGTTAACGCGGCCGGGCCGTAGACCGAAAATATAATTCGCCCCTGCCAACGTAAAAAACGTTTGATGTAATTCATCATTGTTATCTGATCAACCTGGTGATGATATCCGCAATGTCGTCATCAGATGCCCATTGCGCACGTGTCGCGTCCGTCCTGCGAAACACAGGCTCAATGAGAAAATAAAGCATTTCAAGCCCTTGAGCATAAAGTGCCGAGTACCAGGCGGGAAATTCAACGTACAGACGATGCGCGCTATCGGCGGCTTGCTGTACTACCCCATACAGCCCAATAAAAGCAATACCTCGGGAAGCCCATCTTCCGGTAATGGCGCTTAATTCGAGGCTGATATTTAATCCAAGGCGAACGCAGGCGGCAACGGCTAATGTAAACCCGGCACCGGTAAGGCTAACCGCAGCGATGTGGACATTTACAGCCATTAGCCGCTGTTTAATATACTCTAACTGTTTAGGATTTTTGTATTTGAAAACTTCCTCAAAATACAGTCTAAGCATTTCATAGACTACATCCACACCGCTTACTAATTTATAAACGGCATCTCTGAAGCGTAGGTCTTCGCTCTTCTGTCTCAGGCAAACATCATTGTATTCATCAGTGAAACATGAGGCGTAATACAACAGCCGAGTGGCGCCTTTCCCTATCATATTCACCTGTGTTTTGACGTTCTGGCCGACCGCAGTAACAGCATGGTCGAGTTTAAGCGCAAGTATTTTATTGGCCTGTAAATAACTGACGATCTCGTTGTTCCCGTACATTATTGCTCTACGTTTATTTCAGTATATGAAGACAAGCTTATGCCTGAAACCGACTGTAAAGTTCCGGCCAGATCATGTTTAAGATCTTCCCTGTATTTTTAAGATATTGACCTGATATTTTTTAAACACTCTTGAGAAGAAATTCATAAAAACTGCGAGTGAAATGCAATCCAGTGTGCCCTCACACAGCGGATTATTGTGATCTTCGCCCGATTTCGGGAACGTTCCCATTTTCGCCGTCACGTTGAAGGAGTAGGCTTGCGCACAGGTCATAACCCCTATCACCATCTGTCATGAGGTTTCATGATGAGTAAAGTCAAACAAACAGATATCGATCAGCTGATCGTCCTGGTCGGCGGACGCGACAACATCGCCACCGTCAGCCATTGCATTACCCGCCTGCGCTTCGTGCTGAACGATCCGGCCAAAGCCAACCCGAAGGCCATTGAAGAGCTTTCCATGGTTAAAGGCTGCTTCACCAATGCCGGGCAGTTCCAGGTGGTGATTGGTACCGAAGTGGGCGATTACTATCAGGCTCTGCTGGCGACTACCGGGCACTCTTCCGCAGATAAAGAGCAGGCGAAGAAGGCCGCGCGTCAGAATATGAAATGGCATGAGCAGCTGATTTCCCATTTTGCGGAGATCTTCTTCCCGCTGCTGCCAGCGCTGATCAGCGGGGGCTTAATTCTGGGCTTCCGTAACGTCATCGGCGATGTGCCAATGAGCGACGGCAAAACCCTGGCGCAGATGTACCCGGCGCTGCAAAGTATCTATGACTTCCTGTGGCTGATTGGCGAAGCGATCTTCTTCTATCTGCCGGTCGGGATCTGCTGGTCCGCGGTGCGCAAGATGGGCGGAACGCCAATTCTCGGTATCGTGCTCGGCGTGACGCTGGTCTCTCCGCAGTTAATGAACGCTTACTTACTTGGTCAGCAAACGCCAGAGGTGTGGAACTTCGGCCTGTTTACCATCGCCAAAGTGGGCTATCAGGCGCAGGTGATCCCGGCATTGCTGGCGGGTCTGGCGCTGGGCTTTATTGAGACGCGCCTGAAGCGCATCGTGCCGGATTACCTGTATCTGGTGGTGGTCCCGGTCTGCTCGCTGATCCTGGCGGTGTTCCTGGCGCACGCCTTTATCGGTCCGTTTGGCCGCATGATTGGCGACGGCGTGGCCTTCGCGGTCCGTCACCTGATGACCGGCAGCTTCGCGCCAATCGGTGCCGCGCTGTTTGGCTTCCTCTACGCTCCGCTGGTGATCACCGGCGTGCACCAGACCACGCTGGCGATCGATATGCAAATGATCCAGAGCCTCGGCGGTACGCCTGTCTGGCCGATCATCGCCCTGTCTAACATTGCGCAGGCCTCGGCGGTAACCGGCATCATCATCGTCAGCCGTAAGCACAACGAGCGTGAGATCTCCGTTCCGGCTGCCATCTCCGCTTACCTCGGCGTCACTGAACCGGCGATGTACGGTATCAACCTCAAATACCGCTTCCCGATGCTTTGCGCGATGATCGGCTCCGGTCTGGCGGGCTTGCTGTGCGGCCTGAACGGCGTGATGGCGAACGGGATTGGCGTCGGCGGCCTGCCGGGGATCCTCTCCATTCAACCCGCTTTCTGGCAGGTATTTGCGCTGGCGATGGCGGTGGCGATTATCATCCCAATGGCGCTGACTACCGTGGTTTATCAGCGTAAGTTCCGTCAGGGCACGTTGCAGATTGTTTAATTCTCTCTTTCGGGGCGCAGTTGCGCCCCTTCGCATTTGCAGGAACGCACTATGAATACCCTTCCTCACTGGTGGCAGAACGGCGTCATCTATCAGATTTACCCAAAGAGTTTCCAGGATACCACCGGCAGCGGCACGGGCGATCTACGCGGCGTAACGCAGCGCCTGGACTACCTGAAAACCCTCGGCATTGACGCTATCTGGCTGACGCCGTTTTATATCTCGCCGCAGGTGGATAACGGTTACGACGTGGCGAACTACACTGCCATTGACCCGACCTACGGCACGCTGGACGACTTTGACGAACTGGTTGCCCGGGCGCATGAACACGGTATCCGCATCGTGCTGGATATGGTCTTTAACCACACGTCCACGCAGCACGCCTGGTTCCGCGAGTCGCTGGATAAAGCGAGTCCGTACCGCCAGTTCTATATCTGGCGCGACGGTACGCCGGATACGCTTCCCAACAACTGGCGCTCCAAATTTGGCGGCAACGCCTGGCGCTGGCATGCCGAAAGCGAACAGTATTATCTGCACCTGTTCGCACCGGAGCAGGCGGATCTCAACTGGGAAAACCCGGCGGTGCGCGCCGAGCTGAAAAAAGTGTGCGAGTTCTGGGCCGATCGCGGCGTGGACGGCTTACGTCTGGACGTCATCAACCTGGTTTCAAAAGATCAGGATTTCCCGGACGATACCCTCGGCGACGGTCGCCGCTTCTACACTGACGGGCCGCGCATCCACGAATATCTTCAGGAGATGAGCCGGGACGTCTTTACCCCGCGTAACCTGATGACGGTGGGCGAGATGTCCTCCACCTCGCTGGAGAACTGCCAGCAGTACGCGTCTCTTGATGGCCGCGAGCTGTCGATGACCTTTAACTTCCACCACCTCAAGGTGGACTACCCCGGCGGCGAAAAATGGACGAAGGCAAAGCCGGACTTCGTGGCGCTGAAAACCCTTTTCCGCCACTGGCAGCAGGGGATGCACAATAAAGCCTGGAACGCGCTGTTCTGGTGTAACCATGACCAGCCGCGCATCGTGTCGCGCTTTGGTGACGAAGGGGAACACCGCGTGGCGGCGGCGAAAATGCTCGGCATGGTGCTGCACGGGATGCAGGGCACGCCGTATATCTACCAGGGTGAAGAGCTGGGTATGACCAACCCGCATTTCAGCCGTATCACCGACTACCGCGACGTGGAAAGTCTGAACATGTTCGCCGAACAGCGGGCTAACGGACGCAATACCGATGAACTACTGGCGATTCTGGCGAGTAAGTCACGCGATAATGGCCGCACGCCGATGCAGTGGGACGCCTCGCATAATGCGGGCTTTACCGAGGCCGAGCCGTGGATTGGCGTTTGCGACAACTACGAAACCGTGAATGTCCGCGCGGCGCTGGACGACCCCGATTCGGTGTTCTACACCTACCAGTCGCTGATTCGCCTGCGCAAAACCCTGCCGGTACTGACGTGGGGGGATTATGAGGATCTCCTGCCTGACCACCCTTCCCTGTGGTGCTATCGCCGCCAGTGGCAGGGGCAAACGCTGATGGTGGTGGCGAACCTGAGCCATTTGCCTCAGGAATGGCAAGCGGACGCTCTCAGCGGCGAGTCGCAGGTGGTGATAAGCAACTACCCCGCCCCTCACACCTCAATGCTTCGTCCGTTTGAAGCCGTGTGGTGGCTAAAGCAGTAATTCCTCCGCCGGGCACGATGCCGTGTCCGGCTTACTTTGCTGTTTTTGTTGAATAATTAATCAGATTTTTCCTTCGCGTCTTTACAATTGCCCCAGCGCCCGCCGTTTGTACTCTCGTCTTTTTACTTTGTCCTGCATCAAAAAAATCGCAAACATGTTTGATGCAAATCACTATATGTAGCACTTAAAATGCACGCCGACCCAACATCTTGTATTTATCGTCTACTATTCCAACAACAAGACGGCGCTTACGCTGGCCGGAATTGTGGATAACACGGGCTGGGCACGCGGGAAGTCTTTGCCGCGGCGAGGAATACGCCCGGTGAATACTTCTCCACCTCTGTGGATAACCTGTTTTTAAAATGGAGTGATCATGACACCGCATGTGATGAAACGTGATGGCTGTAAAGTGCCGTTTAAATCAGAGCGCATCAAAGAAGCCATTCTGCGTGCAGCTAAAGCAGCGGGAGTCGATGACGCAGATTACTGCGCCACCGTCGCAGAAGTCGTTAGCAGCCAGATGCATGAACGCAGCCAGGTGGATATCAACGAGATCCAGACCGCGGTTGAAAACCAGCTGATGTCTGGTCCGTACAAGCAGCTGGCGCGCGCCTACATTGAGTATCGTCACGACCGTGACGTCCAGCGTGAGAAACGGGGTCGCCTTAACCAGGAGATCCGCGGCCTGGTAGAGCAAACCAACTCGTCGCTGCTCAATGAAAATGCCAATAAAGACAGCAAAGTGATCCCGACCCAGCGCGACCTGCTGGCCGGTATCGTCGCCAAGCACTATGCCCGTCAGCATCTGCTGCCGCGCGATGTAGTCTCGGCGCACGAGCGCGGTGAGATCCACTATCACGATCTCGACTACTCGCCGTTCTTCCCGATGTTTAACTGCATGCTGATCGACCTGAAAGGCATGCTGACCCACGGTTTTAAAATGGGTAACGCCGAGATTGAGCCGCCGAAATCCATCTCCACCGCGACGGCGGTCACGGCGCAGATCATCGCCCAGGTGGCGAGCCACATCTATGGCGGCACCACCATTAACCGCATTGATGAAGTGCTGGCCCCGTTCGTGACCGAGAGCTTCAACAAACACCGTAAAACGGCGGAAGAGTGGCAGATCCCGAATGCTGACGGTTACGCCCGTTCCCGCACCGAGAAAGAGTGCTACGACGCCTTCCAGTCGCTGGAATATGAGGTAAACACGCTGCACACCGCCAACGGCCAGACGCCGTTTGTGACCTTCGGGTTTGGCCTCGGCACCAGCTGGGAATCACGCCTGATCCAGCAGTCTATTCTGCGCAACCGTATCTCCGGCCTCGGTAAAAACCGTAAAACGGCGGTGTTCCCGAAACTGGTGTTCGCCATCCGCGACGGCCTGAACCACAAGTTTGGCGATCCGAACTACGACATCAAACAGCTGGCGCTGGAGTGTGCGAGCAAGCGTATGTACCCGGATATCCTCAACTACGACCAGGTGGTAAAAGTCACGGGTTCGTTTAAAACGCCAATGGGCTGCCGCAGCTTCCTCGGCGTGTACGAAGATGAGAACGGCGAGCAGATCCACGACGGGCGTAACAACCTGGGCGTCATCAGCCTGAACCTGCCGCGCATCGCGCTGGAAGCCAAAGGGAATGAAGCGGCCTTCTGGACGCTGCTGGATGAACGTTTACAGCTGGCACGTAAGGCGCTGATGACCCGCATCGCCCGTCTTGAAGGGGTGAAAGCCCGCGTCGCGCCAATTCTCTATATGGAAGGAGCCTGCGGCGTGCGCCTGAAAGCGGACGATGATGTGTCGGAGATCTTCAAAAACGGTCGCGCGTCGATCTCTCTTGGCTATATCGGCATTCACGAAACGATTAACGCGCTGTTTGGCGACAAGCATATCTATGACAACGACGCCCTGCGTGAGAAGGGTATCGCGATTGTGCAGCGCCTGCGCGATGCGGTAGACCAGTGGAAAGAGGAAACTGGTTACGGTTTCAGCCTGTACAGCACGCCGAGTGAAAACCTCTGCGATCGCTTCTGCCGTCTGGACACCGCCGAATTCGGCATCGTGGAAGGCGTGACCGACAAAGGTTACTACACCAACAGCTTCCACCTCGATGTGGAGAAGAAGGTGAACCCGTACGACAAGATCGACTTCGAAGCGGCTTATCCGCCCATCGCGAACGGCGGTTTTATCTGCTATGGCGAGTACCCGAACATTCAGCACAACCTGAAGGCGCTGGAAGACGTGTGGGATTACAGCTATCAGCACGTGCCGTACTACGGAACCAACACGCCAATTGACGAGTGCTACGAGTGCGGCTTTACCGGTGAGTTCGAGTGCACCAGCAAAGGCTTCACCTGTCCGAAATGCGGTAACCACGATGCAGCCCGCGTCTCCGTGACCCGCCGCGTGTGCGGCTACCTCGGCAGCCCGGATGCCCGTCCGTTTAACGCCGGTAAGCAGGAAGAGGTGAAGCGCAGGGTGAAACATCTGGGGAATGGGCAGATCGGGTAAGTTCTGCGCAGGGTGTCCCCCCCACCCTACCCCTCTCCCTCAAGGGAGAGGGAACCGATCGAGCACATTGTTATTCCGGCCGCCGGTTTTCTCCCTCTCCCTGTGGGAGAGGGCCGGGGTGAGGGCATCAGGTTAACGCTATGAATTATCACCAGTACTACCCCGTCGACATCGTCAACGGCCCCGGCACCCGCTGTACCCTGTTTGTATCAGGCTGCGTTCACGAGTGCCCCGGCTGCTACAACAAAAGCACCTGGCGCCTGAACTCGGGTATGCCGTTTACCGCTGAGATGGAAGACCGCATCATCAACGACCTGAACGACACGCGCATCAAACGCCAGGGGATCTCGCTCTCCGGCGGCGACCCGCTCCATCCGCAAAACGTGCCGGAGATCCTGAAGCTGGTAAAACGCATCCACCACGAGTGCGCGGGAAAAGACATCTGGGTCTGGACGGGCTATAAGCTGGATGAACTGAATGCGCAGCAGATGGAAGTGGTGGATCTAATTAACGTCCTGGTCGACGGCAAGTTCATGCAGGATCTAAAAGATCCTATGCTTATCTGGCGCGGCAGCAGCAACCAGGTTGTGCATCATCTGCGTTGAATGAAGGCGGATATCCTCTGTCCGCCTGAACGTCAAAACCGACTCAAACTCTCCATCGCCACAGCCTTAAACGCCGCAAAATTCTCGCACTGGCACAGGCGCGCCATCGCGCGTTCACGCAGGAAAGTGACAAAGATGTCGTAAATCGCCATTGCCTCTTCGTACTCGCTTTTGCTGATGGCGAGCAGGAAGATGACATGGGCGGTTTCATCTCCCCACTGAATGCCCTGCGGCGCCAGCACGGTGTAGACCACCGTTTTTTGCGCCAGCAGGCCGAGGGAGTGCGGCAGCGCAATGCCGTCGCCGAGCATGGTGCTGACGATGGCTTCACGCTCGATAACCGAATCCAGAAACTCCGCACCGACAAAGCCCTCTGCTTCAAGCTGTTCACACAGCTCGCGGAACAGCGTTTGCTGGTCGACAGGCTTGTCGATAATGCGGAAATGGGCCGCGTCGAAGTATTTTTCCAGCATCCACGGCCGGGTGCGGTCCACCAGCACCAGCTTGCCGATCTGCTCTAACTGATAATCGGTCGGGAACGGGGCGATCATCACCACCGGTTTGGATTTTTCGCTCACGCGGGCGGTGGAGATCACAAAGTCTTCGCCAATGGCATCGGCAAGCTCGTACTCGCGAAGGGTGAGCGTGCGCGTCACCTCAATCTGCGGGTATTTACGCTGAAGTACCGCCTCGATCATGCGCACCATCGCGTTACCTGCGTCGCATACCAGCAGCACCCGCGGCTGGCGCTGATAGCCGATGTTGTAGTGGCGCTCCAGCCCGACGCCGATATGCAGCACCAGAAAACCAATTTCGTTTTCGCTGATCACATACGGGGTGTATTTGCCCCAGCTAGACACCGCCGCGAGGGTCATATCCCACGCCATCGGGTAGTGCTGCTTGATGTTATCCAGCAACGGATTGGGGATCATGATTTGATACCGCACGCGGGTAATCATGGTTTTGATGTGCGTGAGCAGATCTGCATGCAGTTGCTCGTCGCTCAACAGGTTGTAGTTATAGTGGGTGTTGATGTAGCGCAGAATGTAGTTGACCAGGGCTTCGTCGTCGTCAGCATTAATGGCGCTCGGGGCGATCTCCTGGATCTGCCGCGCCGCAATGTGCACGCACAGCCAGCTCTCTTCTGACGGCGACAGCGCTTTGCCCGCCAGCTCCTGGATAGCCACCGCGATATCTTTCGCCGCCTCATGCACGTTCTCTTCCACGTCTTCCGCGTGGAATTCCGGCAGCGGATACCCTTCGCTGATGCGCCGCACCGACACCGCGCAGTACAGGCGCAGGAACAGCTCGCCTTCGTCGGTCAGGCGAATGTGATGGCGCGTCAGCGCATCGTGCAGCACCGGCACCATCTTTTCCGCCACGCCCGCGTTCAGCGCCACGTCGGTCACCAGCGGGTTCAGGCTGTCCTGCTGCGCCAGCTCCCACAGGAGGTCGGTCAGGCAGGCGCGGATCGCCATCTCGCTGCCAAACAGCTTCATGCCGTGGCGAGGGCGGGTTTCCAGCGTCAGGTTGTAACGGTGAAACCACTCGCGCACTTCCACCATGTCGCTCTGCAACGTGGCCCGGCTGACGAACCACTCATCGGCCAGATCCTCCAGCTTGATGGAAAAGGCTGACGTCAGAAAACGCACCACCAGATAGTGCACGCGCTCAGGTCCGGTTCGCGGAATACGCAGCGCGCGCGGGTGGGACGCCTGCAATTGCTGATAGCGCGCCACATCATTAATTTTGAGCTGATAGCCGTTGCCCCGGCTCAAAATGAACTGCGCGCCGTGGCTGGCCAGCAGCGCGTTCAGGGCGGTGATATCCGCCCGGACGGTTCGCGTGGAAACCGACAGCCGCTGCGCCAGCTCGTCCTGCGGCAGCGTCTCGTTTTGCAACAGATCGAAAAGTTGCGCTAAACGTTGGTTCGGAAATCGCACGTCGTTGTCCTCTTACGGCTTAAGGTGAAATGACCATCTGGGATGGGCTGCCGACCGGGGTATAGTCTGGCTCGGCGCTCAGCTTGCCGTCCGGTGCCACGCGGAAACGGGTAATGTTGTCGCTGCGCTGGTTCATGACGTACAGCCAGCGACCCTGCTTATCGAGCGTCAGGGTGCGCGGATAGTCGCCGCGCGTCCAGACATCATCCTGATGCGTCAGCGTACCCTCTGCCGTTACGGTAAAGTGCCCGATGCTGTTATGCAAACGGTTAGCGACATACAGCTGTTTCCCGTCGGCACTTAGCGCCAGCCCGGCAGCAAAACTGGTGCCTTTATAACCGTCCGGCAGGGCTGAAACCGTTTTACCCTCTTTCAGCCTGCCATTACTGTCCAGCGCATAATGGGTGAGCGTAGACGCCTCTTCGTTAATCAGCCACAGGGCATCACCTTTCGGCGTAAAGACGAAGTGGCGCGGCCCGGCCCCTTTTGAGGAGGCGCTGATAAACGGCGGATCGTTCGGAGTCAGCTTCCCGGTTTGATCGTCAAAACGGTACTGATAGATGCGATCCAGCCCCAGATCGGTGGAAAAAACGTATTTCCCGCTCGGATCGGCGGCGATCATGTGCGCATGCGGGCCGTTATGATCGCTGATGGCGAAACTGCCCTCGACGGCAGCTTCCGGCTTCGCCGCGCCCGGTTCGCCTTTGTCCTGATGGGTGTCCGTAGCATCGCTCAGGCTGCCGTCTGCGTTAACGGGCAGCACCGCGACAGTTCCGCTGATGTAGTTTGCCACCAGCAGATGTTTACCGTTCGGCGTCAGGGAAAGATATACCGGCCCCGCGCCGCCGGAGGCCACCTGATTCAGCTCGCTCAGCGTGCCGTTATCGCCGATGCGCAGCGCCTGCACCACGCCCTGCTCCACTTCGCTTGCCAGATAGAGCGTTTTGCCGTCGTGTGAGACGGTTAACTGCGCGGCGTTCGGCAGCTTGCTCACCAGCGTTTTATCGTTCAGCGCACCGGTTTGCGGGTCGACGGTAAAGCGGTACAGCCCTTCGCCGTTCGGATTATAGGTACCCACCCAGGCGTATTGCGTCTGGGCGACAGCGGCGGTGGCGAGCATTGAGAGTGAAGCGACAAGCAGGGTTCGGGTGTGCATGGTGGCTCCTTCGGGTGTGTGCGGTTTGTTTCCCCTCACCCTAACCCTCTCCCCAAAGGGGAGAGGGGACGATTACACCCTCTCCCCTTTGGGGAGAGGGCTGGGGTGAGGGGCAGGTTTTACTTCACCAGCTTCTTCGTCATCGCCAGCAGCGTGCGCACATCTTCTGGGCGCGTATCACCGCTGGCCTTGTCGATAATCGAGCTGTAGATATGCGGGATGATTTTGCTCACGCCCGCATCCAGGGCGATCTGCAAGATCGCCTCGAAGTTCTCCAGATCGATTCCCCCGGTCGGCTCCAGCCAGAAGTCGTGACGGGCGCAGGCTTCCGCCACCGCCTGGTATTCGTCACGGCACTTCAGGCCGCCCATCGGGAAATATTTGATGGAGCTGCCGCCGAAATCTTTCAGCAGGGCGATGGCGGTTTCAACCGGCACAATGCCGTCCGGCGCGTTGCTGCTCAGCGGGCCGGTGGAGATTTTCACCATCCCGACGGTACCGGTCGGAGAGACCAGACCGTTGACCACGGAGTCATTTTGCCCCAGCAGCGCGCGGCTGGTGGCCACGCCGGTAAAGACCTGGTTAACGTGCTGCGGCTGCACCTGGCGGGATATTTCACTCACCATCGCCGACTGGTTCGGATCGCCCGCGCCCAGGCCAACGGAGAGCGCGTTATCAATCAGCTTCGCGTACTCACGCATATCCGCGACCGCGCTCGCCACGTCCGGGTAATTTTTGGAGAGCACGCCCACCAGCACGTGGCCTTCCGCCGCCTCATAGATGGCGCTGGCGTTGGCCTTTGAGCCTGCCAGCACGTTCAGGCAGACGCGGTCACGGTAAAAGTTGGGGGTCAGTTTCATGCGTTTTTCTCCTGTCCTAATACTTCGCTAATGCGACGGTACACGATGTTCAGCTGGTCAGCATTTACGCTGCGCACGTCCGCCTCAATAATCCCTTCGTTGGCCTTGTAGCCACGGAAATAGATGGCGTATTCGCCCTGCTTCAGCGCGTTCACCAGGTCACCCGTGCCGACGCCCGTGGTGGCTTCGTCGAACTTAATTTCGGTGCGGGCGATGTCGCGTCCGGCGCTGTCCCAGACCACGCGCGCGGTCACACCGTTCAGGGTGTTGAGCGCCTCGATAAACGGCGTCATTTTCGCCACCATCTCGGCGCCGCTCTCTTTGGTGGCCGTCAGGTAGTGTTCGATGGCGCAGGTCAGGCCAAGAATGCCCTCTTTGCCCACCTTCATCGCGCGGCCAATGCCCGCCGTCTGGCGCTTCACCCACTCAACGTATTGGGTTTTGCCAATCACCAGGCCGCTGGTTGGGCCTTCGATCGCCTTCGCGCCGCTGTAGATCACCAGATCGGCGCCGGATCGGTAATAGGTATGCAGATCTTCTTCCGCCGCGGCATCAACGATCAGCGGCAAGTCGTGTTTACGCGCGACAACCGCCGCCTGCTCGACGCTTAGCATGCTTTTCTGCACGCAGTGGTGCGATTTAATGTAGAGGATAGCCGCCGTGCGCGGGGTGATCGCCGCCGCCAGCTGATCGGCGGAACATTCGTTGGCGTAGCCCGCTTCCACCAGCTTGCCGCCGCCAAGCGCCACCATGGTGCCCACCGGCGCGCCAAAATTCACGTTGTGGCCTTTCGGCAGGACGATCTCGTTATTTTCAATCGGTGTGACGTGCAGGTTTTCCAGCAGCCAGTCGCTGTCTTTCACCAGCACAGCCGCCACGGACTGGGCAATGCCCGCCGACGCGCAGGAGACCACCGTCGCCCCTTCCACCTCCAGCAGCTTCGCGATGTATTCCCCGGTTTTATTGACCAGCTCCTTCATCTCGAAATAGTGATTCATGCCGTTCATCGCCGCCTGCACCACTTCCGGGCGCGGCGTGGAGACGCCCAGCGCCGTCATGCGGCCAGAGGTGTTGATAACCTGCTTTAAGTTGTACTTCTCATAAATCGAAGGCATGTTCCGTGCTCCCTTGTTCGGTCATGTAGCCCTTGCCCGCGCGGATCGCGGCAAGCGGCACCAGAATGTGTTCAGCCTGTAGGCTGTCGTTTTCGGCATCCGTCAGCACCGTCGGCTGGCGCTTGAGGGTAAACAGCGTCAGATCGGCGTCGAGGCCAGGCTGAATGCGGCCTTTGCGCGTCAGGCGCAGGCCGTCGGCGGCGTTGGCGGTGACGCAGTCAATCACCTGCGGCAATGACATGCCGATGGCGAGGAATTTCGACATCACGCTTGCCAGCGAGCCGACCGGGCCGTTGATGCGGTTGCGGCAGTAAATATCCGAGCTGATGGTGTGCGGCAGAATGCCCATCGCAATAGCGCGCTTCGCCACTTCAAAGCTGAAGCTCGCCGTACCGTGGCCAACGTCCAGACGCACGCCGCGCTTCAGGGCGGAGGTAATGGAGGCACGCAGCTCGCCGGAGGGCGTCAGGATGCGGTTTGGCTTGCCGTTGTAGCAGTGGGTAATGATGTCGCCGGAGCTCAGCAGCTCGGCGATTTCGTCGAGGTTCGGCGGGTTGTTGCCAATGTGCACCATCAGCGGCAGGTCGCCGTTCTCTTTCTGGATCGCTTTCGCGCGCGCCAGCGGGGTGATGCCGTTTTCACCGACCACGCTGCTGCTCATGCGCGCCTTCAGGCCGACGATAAAATCAGGATGGCGTTTCACCGCCTCTTTCACCGCGTCGGCGTCAATATTGGCCATATTGGCCAGCTCGTTCTGGGCGATCAGCCCCACGCGGGAGATGTTCAGCAGGGCAAACACCTCGGTGGAGGCTTTGCGGGTGATGGCGTAGAAATCGTCCACGTCGTCGGCCCCGGTGCTGCCCGCGTCCACCACGGTGGTGACGCCGGTGGCAATGCCCACGCTGTCCGGCTCGTCGTGGTAAATCGGGGAGTTCGGGTAGCAGTGGACGTGGGAGTCAATCCAGCCCGCGCTGACGAACACATCACCGTTAAGCTCAACCGTTTTGCGGGCGGGAGCGTTAATGTCGCCTGTCGCGGCGATCTTCCCGTCCTGAATGGCGATATCGGTCAGGGTATCGTCGGCGAGGCGCGCACGGCGCAGGAGTAAATCAAACATGGGGTTCTCCTGATAGGGCGGGCGCCGGAGCGCCCGCGGGTATTAAAGGGCGACCGGGAACAGCCAGCCCAAAATCATTGCGCCGAGGATGGCGCCACCGGTTATCGGCTTCTGCCAGATGTAGAACAGCAACGCGCCTACCAGGGAACCGACGCCGATTGGAATGGAGGCGGTCATGGCGCTGAGGATAATCAGCGGCCCGAGGAAGCGGCCGGAGGCGTTACCCGCGCCCATCATCACGTCTGCGCCGTAGGTGGAGTTGCTCTGGTTGATGGTGAACTTACGCGCCAGGATGATGACGTAGCCAATCGCCAGACCAATCACCAGGCCGGTAATCAGCGAGGCAATGAAGTTGGTCACCGGGAACATGATCCCCGCGCCCAGCAGCAGCGCCGGTACGCCGAGGCCCACGCCGGTCTGGATCGCCCCGCCGATATCAAGAATACCTACCAGCGACCCTTCGATAATTCGGGCGAACAGGAAGCTCGCGCCAAATGCCGCCACCGCGCCGTAAACGCCGGTATCAATGCCCGCTTTCAGCATCGCCACGAAGGCCACTTCGTTAAAGGCGCCGATGCCGTACAGATAGTACATGTGCGTCCCGGCGAAGACGCCGGAGGAGAGCAGGCCAACAAAGATCGGGAACGACCAGTCGGCATACCAAAAACCTTTATT
>OIFK01000332.1_pt1 | contig 24378 bp, 24 predicted proteins | sample 1582071 | NCBI WGS metagenome assembly OIFK01 (sample SAMN07501052, study PRJEB24779) | human gut metagenome | isolation source: stool | host: human infant | place: USA: Pittsburgh, PA | reverse complement strand
GAGCCGGTGATGCACGTCGAGGTGGAGACGCCGGAAGAGTACGCCGGGAATATTATGGGCGATCTCTCTTCCCGTCGAGGAATGGTGCAGGGGATGGAGGAGCGTTTCGGTAGCCAGATTATTCGTGCCGATGTGCCGCTGGCCGAAATGTTCGGTTATTCCACCACGCTGCGCTCGATGTCGCAGGGTCGCGCGACCTATAGCATGGAGTTCCATCATTACGCAGAAGCGCCGCGTAACGTGGCCGACGATATCATCGCCAGCCGCGCGAAAAGTTAAGTCAGTACTCCCGGGCTACGGTGACGGCCTGGCCCGGGTTAAACGATTTCCTGCGCATATTGCCACAGCGCTTTCAACAGGGCTTGTTTTTCACTATCGTCAGCATACTGTTGATACATCACCTGCAGTTCATCGGCATAGGCCTGCAAAAACTCTGGCGTAAAGACGTTACGGCGGTGCTCTAACCAGCGCTGCTGTTCGTTTTCATCAAGCGTACCGGGGAAGTTACGCGCGCGGTAGTTAAACAGCAGGCGTTCAATGCGTTTATCCGCAAACGTAATATCCAGCGCTGGCAGGTTACGCGGTTCGGTTTCCAGCACAATCTTCATCGCCGCGCGATCGGCATCGCTAAAGAATCCGTTGTACAGTTGGGCATCAACATTATCCGATGGCACGAACGGTTCGGCTTCGGCATACAGCGCGACTACCTTTTCGCGCACCTGCGGATTTGCGCGCAGCAGTTGGGCGTTCTCCAGGCAGCGCTGAATATTAATGCCTAAACGGTCGGCATCCTGCGGGCGCAACGTATTGGCCTGCGCCAGCACCGGGCATTTATTTAAATGCACCAGCTTAATTGGCGCTGCCGGTAAATCACCGAGTTCGTCTCGTGGAGTATACAGGCGCTCGCGCAATGTATCGGCATCGAGCTCCAACAACGGCGACATATCACCCGCCAGGTCAACCATAATCACCGCATTGCGGTTATCCGGATGCCAGGCCAGCGGCGCGACCAGGCTGGTGTTGCCGCGGGCGGCGCCGAACATACCGGAAACGTGGACCAGTGGTTTCAACTGCGGCACGTCAATCAACGTCGCCAGCTTGCGTTTATTTCGATGACTGTACAGATATTCAAACAGACGCGGCTGATGGGTCTTTACCAGTTTCGCCATCGCGATAGTGGCGTACACATCGGCCATCGCGTCGTGAGCATTGCTATGCTCAATGCCATTCGCGACGGTCAGATGCTCAAGGCGGAAGCTTGGCAGACCGTCTTCGTTTTCCGGCCAGTTGATACCTTCCGGTCGCAGGGCATAGCAGGCGCGCATCACATCCAGCAGGTCCCAGCGCGAATTATCATGCTGCCAGCTCCAGGCGTACGGATCGTAAAAGTTGCGGTAAAAAATATTGCGGCTGACTTCGTCATCAAAGCGGACATTGTTGTAGCCGACGATACAGGTTTTCGGTACCGTGAACAGATCGTTGATACGGCGGGCGAAAGCGGCCTCGTTGTCGCCTTTGGCCAGCGCTTCCTGTGGCGTAATACCGGTAATCATCACCGCCTGCGGTTGCGGCAGATAGTCGTCGGCAGGCTTGCAGTAGAAGACTTCCGGTTCGCCAATGACATTCAGATCGCTATCGGTGCGGATGGCGGCGAACTGCGCCGGCCGGTCGAGCGAAGGGCTGGTACCGAAGGTTTCGTAGTCGTGGAAGAGGAAGGATTGTTGTTCGCCGTCAGCCATAATTGAAATGTAATCGCTCTGATAATCTATTTGATTGCCTGATTTTCCCTTATTAACATTGAAGGCGCAACTAAAGTTTGTCGCAGTTTTTAATGTCGTGGCGATATTATTTTAAGATAATATCGCCACGTACTCTCTTTGGCTATAGATATTATTTAAGCCGTTTCGTTAACCTTAATGCTATTAGGTTTTATAATTTTACGTCCCAATGCAATGCCTCTTTTTTCAATGTATTTGTATAGGTTTATAGCAATGATATAAGTTATTGGTAAAATTATCACTGCAGCAATAACAAAACGGGCCAATGCCGGGAGTTGCGCATAGGTCTGATGCTGAACAAGCCATCCAATCAATGGAATGACAATCATCAAATGCAGCAGATATACCGAATAAGATACGTCGCCGAGGAACTGACTGAAGCGGGCGGAAAGTAACTTTCTACCTAAGGAGACAATACCTTTTAGTGGCGATTTATCACTATGTGGCATCAGAAGGATCGACATCCCAAGGATTATCATAATCTCAATGACCATACGGATATGTGAAGTAAAGTAACCCATTAAAAATGCAGCCAGTGGGGAAATCAATGCAACCATAACGTAAATCTTACTATTCTCTGATACGGCTTTGTAGAGCAACATACCTGATATAAATAAAGGTAGTTTGAATAAAATCATCGAGGGCATTGGAAATGCGGCGAAATACCCAGGGAAAATAAATGCCGCCATTACACATATTCCAATCAATACCAGGCAAGTCCTAATGAAACCAATCCCCATAACCAGCATCATGATAAACGGGAACAGGGCATAGTATTGCATTTCAAGACCAATACTCCAGTCAGGAAGGACTGTTCTGAATGAATAATATGGAAGGAAACCAAAGGAGAATGAGATGTGCGTTAACACGTTCCCCATTGATGAGTCGGTATATCGCGCGGTCTCCGTTTGCGTTTCAGGCCATGCCAGTGCGATAGCATCCCGGAAATGACCAAATGTTTCACCGAAGATAAACGCCACAATCAGAAGAACATAGTAAAGCGGGGCTATTCGGAAAAAACGCCTTGTCCAAAATGAAGTTATCGTTTTCACGGACATCCAGGGTTCGACATGCTGCCTTTCTATGTAATTCTTAGCCATCAGGTAGCCGGACAGCAAAATGAAAAGATCGACGCCAAAATCCGGGTTACTCAGGATAGGGATGTTGCATCGTGTCAAAATACAAATGTGACCGAGCAGGACCCACAATGAAGCGTAGCCTCGCAAGCCGTCAAGCTCAGGAGACCAGTTTTTATTCTGGCTCATTGTTACACCAATGAATACGTTTGTGAATTGGATGTTAATAGATAATATATGGACAGTTGAAATGTCTACATAGGAATTGTTTATGGGAAAATTTTAAGATTAAACTCATGAAGGTTATTCATATTAATATTTTATGACATGTCATTTTAGGTTTTTTCTTAATTACTTTTGATATTTAGAGACTTGTAAAGTCCATGTAAAATATAGGTGTTAATAGCCTTATGAAAATAAATGCCGTTATATTAGAAAGTTTAATTGTTATGTTTTTATTCACTATGAACGTCATAAAATCCGCCATGTCATATTTTCTTGCAATTTAGCCCTGATCTCTCAGGCGAACTTCCGTAAAAAGGACGGCGAATCTGTAAATCTTGAGGATATGCCGTTGAAAGGCCGTTTTTTATTTGCTGTAACTTTGCTCGCTTCGAGCGTTTCCTGCGCATTTGCTGCCGCTGATTTGCCCGTCACCGTGACGCCGCCATCGATCCAGGCCGGTTCCTGGGTGCTGATGGACTACACCACCGGTCAAATCCTGACCGCCGGTAATGAACACCAACAGCGTAACCCCGCCAGCCTGACCAAACTGATGACCGGTTACGTTGTCGACCGCGCCATCGACAGCCATCGCATTACCTTTGATGATATGGTCACCGTCGGTAAGGATGCCTGGGCCAAGGGCAATCCGGTGTTTAACGGTTCTTCGCTGATGTTCCTTAAAGCGGGCGATCGGGTTAGCGTTCGCGATCTTAGCCGCGGGCTGATCGTCGATTCCGGTAATGACGCCTGCGTCGCGCTCGCTGACTATGTCGCCGGCGGCCAACCGCAATTTGTCGCGTTGATGAATAGCTACGTTGAAAAATTGCATTTGAAAGACACCCATTTTGAAACCGTCCACGGACTCGACGCGCCTGGCCAGCATAGCTCCGCCTATGATTTAGCGGTGTTGTCGCGGGCGATTATTCACGGCGAGCCGGATGTCTATCACATGTATAGCGAAAAAAGCCTGACGTGGAACGGTATCACCCAGCAGAACCGTAACGGTTTGCTGTGGGACAAAACCATGAATGTCGATGGCCTGAAAACCGGCCATACCTCAGGAGCGGGCTTCAATCTTATTGCCTCGGCGGTCGATGGCCAGCGTCGTTTGATTGCCGTGGTGATGGGGGCCGATAGTCCAAAAGGGCGAGAAGAGCAGGCGGCTAAGCTGCTGCACTGGGGTCAACAGAACTTTGACACCGTTCAGGTGCTGCAAAAAGGTAAGCAGGTTGGCGTCGAACATATCTGGTATGGCGACAAAGAGCAGATCAAGCTCGGCACCGATCAGGACTTCTGGCTCGCGATCCCGAAATCAGAAGTTCCACGTATCAAAGCAAAATACGTGCTGGATACCAAGGATCTGGAAGCGCCGATCGCCGCTAACCAACGCGTGGGCGAAATCTCGCTTTACGATGGCGACAAAGTGGTCGGGCATTGGCCGCTGGTGACCCTGGAAAGCGTCGGCAAGGGTGGGATGTTTTCCCGCCTGAGCGATTATCTGCATCACGGCATTTAATCTTGTTACCCTCTGGCCCGCCGCACTCTGCGGCGGGCTTTATTCATTTCGCGCTTGTGGCGACTCTGTGAATCCGCGCACATACTGTTGTTCATCCGGCTGCTAAATTTTATGTATATTTATACAGTATTTTATCAACACTGGAGGCGCTATGAACTACAGCATTCAATCTCTCGATGCCCGCAAGATTGCCGGGTTTCATATGGTTGGCCCCTGGGAGCAGACCGTAAAGCAGGGGTTTGAACAACTGGCGGCGTGGGTCAGTCACCACCAGGTGCCTGCGCAGGAGTGGGTCGCGGTTTATTATGATAATCCGCAGCAGGTACCGGCGGAAAAACTGCGTTGTGACACCGTTGTTACCGTGGCGGATGATTACGTCATCCCGCCGAATAGTGAAGGGGTCATCCTCACCGCAATTGCCGGCGGCGATTACGCCTGCGCCAGCGCGCGGGTCATTAACCATGATTTCTCCACGCCGTGGCTGCAGTTCTTTGACAGCCTGCTGCAGAGCAGAGAGTTCCAAATCGCGGATAAGCCCTGTTTTGAAATTTATCTTAACGATGGCAACCAGGATGGTCACTGGGATATTGAGATGTACGTGGCGGTGAACCGTATCGGCTCGTAAGTCGTTATCCCTTATCTTGACAAGGTTTTTTACATTAGCGCAGTGCGCTCGTGAAAAAAGCGGCTACAATTGGCCTTTTCTGTTTGCCGGAGCAGGCCGTGCGCGCTGATAAATCACTTAAGCCATTTGAGATCCGTCTGTATCGTCATTACCGAATTGTGCACGGTATCCGCATCGCGCTGGCTTTTGTCCTGACCTTCCTGCTGGTGCGTCTGCTGAACGTGCCGGAGGGCACCTGGCCTCTGATCACCCTGGTAGTGGTGATGGGGCCTATCTCTTTCTGGGGCAATGTGGTGCCGCGGGCCTTCGAACGTATTGGCGGCACTATCCTCGGTTCGGTGCTGGGGCTGGTGGCGCTCAAACTCGAGCTTATCTCACTGCCAATTATGGTGCTGTGGTGCGCGGTGGCGATGTTCCTCTGCGGCTGGCTGGCGCTCGGCAAACGGCCCTACCAGGCGCTGCTGATCGGCATTACGCTGGCAGTGGTGGTGGGCGCGCCGCCGGGCGATATGAACACCGCGTTGTGGCGAAGCGGCGATGTTATCTTTGGTTCACTGTTGGCGATGCTGTTTACCGGTATCTGGCCGCAGCGGGCGTTCTTGCACTGGCGCATCCAGATGGCGAATTATGTCACAACGTTTAATCGGCTGTATCAGGCCGGTTTTTCGCCGAATCTGGTTGAGCGCCCGCGGCTGGAAAAACATCTTCAGAAAGCGCTCAATGACGTGGTGAAAATGCGTGGGTTGATAACCCCGGCCAGCAAAGAAACGCATATTCAGAAAGCAATCTTCGAAGCCATCCAGACCGTCAGCCGTAATCTGGTATGCATGCTGGAACTGCAGATCAACGCTTATTGGGCCTCTCGCCAGGGCCATTTTGTGATGCTTAACGCCCAGACTTTGCGCGAAACCCAACAGATGACCCAGCAAACGTTGCTGGCTATCGCCCATGCCCTGTATGAGGGAAACCCGCAGCCGGTACGCGCCAACACCGAGAAGCTCAACGAGATCGTGGTTGAGTTGCGACAGCTTATCAAAGAGCATCAGGGCGATAATCTGTCGGAAACGCCGATTCACGGCTATGTTTGGCTGACCATTGAGCTGGCGCGCCAGCTTGAGCTGCTGTCGCACCTTATTTGCCGCGCGCTGCGCAAATAAAAGACAGATACGTGCGCGAAGTGAACAGGTTGCTTCGATTCAGCAGCATTTAGGGTTATGATAAATGCAAAGGAAAAAACATTGTCATCAGCGACTGCTAGCAGTTATGTTAGCCCTATAGGGCAGTCGCTTTAGCGAATCCGAATCTCAAATATTAGGGGTGTAAAAATGGAAACAACTAAGCCTTCTTTCCAGGACGTTCTGGAGTTTGTTCGTCTGTTCCGTCGTAAGAACAAACTGCAGCGTGAAATTCAGGACGTTGAGAAAAAGATCCGTGATAACCAGAAGCGTGTCCTGCTGCTGGACAACCTCAGCGATTACATCAAGCCGGGTATGAGCGTTGAAGCCATTCAGGGGATCATCGCCAGCATGAAAACCGACTACGAAGACCGCGTTGACGATTACATCATCAAAAACGCCGAGCTGTCGAAAGAACGTCGCGACATCTCCAAAAAACTCAAAGTGATGGGTGAAGCCAAAGTCGGCGAATAAACCTCTCATTAGTTCCGGCGGCAGTGCTTGCCGCCGGGCTCCTCCATCTTCCTGCCGTTAAACCTCCGTATAAGCATCGCCCTTTAAGCCGACAGTTTGTTATACTGCCGCCGTGAACTTATTGATACCGGAAGGGTTTATCACATGCTGTCCCAGCTACAGGTACCGCCGCGATGATACTGATTACCGGCGGCGCGCGTAGCGGCAAAAGCCGTCACGCCGAATCTTTACTCCAATCCTTCGCGTCGGTGCTCTATATCGCCACTTCAGCCGCTATTGACGATGAAATGGCCGCACGCATTCAACATCACCGCAATAGCCGCCCGCCGCATTGGCGTACTGCAGAGCGCAGCCGTGATCTAACGCCACTCATTACCCCCGATAATGAACCCGATGAAGCCATTTTGCTTGAGTGCGTCACTACACTGGTCACCAATATTCTGTTCGCTGAAGGTTGGGAAACGGATCCTGAAGAATGGGATTACGCTGCGATGGAAAAGGCAGTCACGCAAGAAATCACTCAGCTGATTGCTGCCTGCCGCGCCTGCCCATCGCCGGTGCTGTTGGTTACCAATGAGGTGGGGCTGGGAATCGTGCCGGACAACCGGCTGGCGCGGCATTTTCGTGATATTGCCGGGCGCGTGAATCAGATGCTGGCCGCGGCTGCCGATGAGGTGTGGCTGGTTGTTTCAGGGATAGGAGTCAAAATCAAATGATTAAATCGTTCTTTGCCACGCTTTCTTTTATGAGCCGCTTGCCGGTTCCGGCCCGCTGGTCGCAGGGGCTGGAAATCGATCAATATGAGCGCGGGATTGTTACTTTTCCACTGGTGGGGTTACTACTCGGCGCGATTGCCGGGCTGGTGATGCTGGCGCTTCATGCCTGGTGCGGCCTGCCGTTGGCCGCGCTGTTTGCCGTACTGGCGCTGGCGCTGCTGACCGGCGGTTTTCATCTTGATGGCCTGGCGGATACCTGCGATGGGATCTTTTCCGCCCGCCGCCGCGAGCGGATGCTGGAGATCATGCGCGATAGCCGGCTGGGGACACACGGCGGGCTGGCGCTGATCTTTGTGCTGGTGGCGAAGGTATTCGTCATTAGCGAGCTGGCGCTCCGCGGTACCTCAATGCTGGCGGCGTTGGCTGCCGCCTGCGCTGTGGCGCGTGGGATGTCGGTGTTGCTAATGTACCGCCAGCGTTATGCCCGGGAGCAGGGGCTTGGTAACGTATTTATTGGCAAGGTGACTTTCCGTCAGACCGTCATTACCCTGGCGCTATCCTTGGCGCTGGCAACGCTGCTGCTGGGCGTGCATGGCCTGCTGGCTGCGGTTATAACGCTGCTGGTGGTATCGGCGCTTGGCCAGGCGCTGAAGCGCACGCTGGGTGGGCAGACCGGCGATACGCTTGGGGCGGCCATTGAATTGGGCGAAGTTATCTTTTTACTGGCGTTGCTATAGAGCACACAGCGCGCTGACAGGAAGCATATGAATACAATAATTGAATGGTTAGCGGCCATCCCGCGACCGGACGAAAGCGCGATGTCGCGGGCTCGTGAGCATATTGACGGCTTGTTGAAACCTCCCGGCAGCCTGGGGCGTCTGGAAACGCTGGCGGTTCAGCTGGGAGGTATGCCGGGGCTACAGGGCGGGCTACATTTTGCACGCAAAACTATCGTGGTCATGTGCGCCGACCACGGCGTCTGGCATGAAGGTGTTACCGTCTCGCCACAAACGGTGACCGCTATCCAGGCGGCCAATATGACCCGTAAGAATACCGGCGTTTGCGTGCTGGCAGCGCAGGCCGGGGCTGATGTTCAGGTAGTTGACATCGGTATTGACGCCGAACCGATCCCTGGGCTGGTAAATATGAAAGTGGCGCGCGGCAGCGGCAATATTGCCTGTACCGCGGCGATGAGCCGGGAGCAGGCCGAAGCGCTGCTACTGGCGAGCATGCGCTACACCCGCCAGCTTGCGGACCAGGGCGTGCGTCTGTTCGGCGTGGGCGAGCTGGGGATGGCGAACACCACACCTGCTGCGGCCGTGGTCAGCGTGCTGACCGGCCATGATGCCGGCGATGTTGTGGGCATCGGCGCGAACCTTCCAGTATCGCAGCTGGCGCATAAGGCGGAAGTGGTACGCCGGGCGATAGCGGTCAATCAACCGTCATCAGGCGATGGCCTTGATGTGCTGGCAAAAGTGGGCGGTTTTGATTTGCTCGGGATGGCTGGGGTCATGCTGGGCGCCGCTTCCTGCGGATTGCCGGTGATACTCGATGGCTTTTTATCGTACGCTTCAGCACTGGCGGCCTGCCGGATCGCGCCACAGTTGCATCCGTACCTGATTCCGTCGCATCTGTCGGCGGAGAAGGGGGCAAGTATTGCGCTGGAGCACCTGCAGTTGCAACCTTATCTGGAGATGGGCATGCGCTTAGGCGAGGGCAGCGGCGCGGCGTTAGCCATGCATCTGGTCGAGGCGGCAGGGGCAATGTTCAACAATATGGGGACGCTGGCTGAGAGCAATATCGTGCTGCCGGAAACCCGTTAAGCGGCTTCGGGGCGCCGACCAGCCCCCCGAAACAGTGCTTACAGCGCCTGCTGCCACACGCTTTGCGGCAGCAGATAAACATCCGCTTTAGCCTGCATGCCGTCGGTAACGATATGACGAATGCCGCTAGCCATCACCGCAAGGGTGACATCAAACGCATTCAGGCTATCGCCAAAACCGGCGGTAAGGTTGAGCATTGAGCCATCGGCCATTAGATAGATTGTTTTCCCCGGCATCCGATAAGCGTTGATATAGGGCATAACCTCTTCATGCGGGAACTGGCGCAGGTGTTCGCAGTCAATCTCTTCCGCCACGTGGCCGACGTTGAGAATAAATACGCCATCTTTAGCGCTGTCCAGCGCCAGGCTGTTGACCACTTTTTTGCCGCCGGTGGCGGTAGCGACGACGTCGGCTGATGCGATGGCATCCTGTAAATCCACGACATGCCAGCCGTCATAAGCGGCCTGTAAACGGCGCGCGGGATCGATTTCCGCCACCATAACCTGGCCGCCGAAGGCTTTTGCCGCGGCGGCGACGCCTTGCCCGACCAGGCCGTAGCCGATCACCAGCACTTTTTTCTCATGTAGGGTCAGGTGAGTAGTCTGGAAAAATGTGTGCCAGGCCGTCAGGCCAACCATATGGCGGTTATGTAGCCCTTCTTTGACCGGCAGATCATCCCAGTTAAAGATAGGGTAGCCGGGGCGAATATCACCGAGGCGATTGACGCCGGAGCCGGTGGCTTCAAGGCCGGCGACGACATTGCCGAACTCGCCGCGCTGGTGGAGCAGGGTGGTAATATCCGCGCCCATTTCACAAAGGTGAGTTGGCTCCCAGGCGATGGCTTTTTCCCATGATTGTTGCCAGTCGGCGTCGCTCATATTGCGCCAGGCGCAGGCTTCCGCGCCACGTTCCACCAGCCAGGAGACAACCTCATCCTGCACGGTGGTTGGATTACAGGTGGTCAGAAAGACTTTCGCCCCTTTCTCAAGGAGCCCCTGCACCAGCGGGATCATTTTCATATCCAGATGCATACAGCAGGCCAGGCGCACTTCGCTGAGGTCAGGAAGGGCCGCCACCTGACGCAGGGTACGCGGCATATTCTGGCTGGCCCATGCCACTTCTTTCGTTAAATTTGTCTTATTATTCACCGTATTGTGACCTTTAATCCGTAGAGTGGGTTTAACCCCGGTGGGGAAGATGATTCTAACGCAGGGTGTAAAAATCACATAACCCACACTGCCCGGTAAAGTTGCAAATAATAGGCATCATAAATACATGGTTGTTAATGAATGGTTAAATAAAGACAATGAAACATCATTTATTCCTATGATGTGAGCGATTCGTTCGATGTTACGCGTTTTACAGCGCCCGCTATTTTCTCGTGCGCGTATTTTTCTAGGCCGTTTAAAACCTCATGCCTTACCCGTTGCTAAAAAGCATATTGTGCTGGGATCGATCGGTGCGGGAACCGGACTGGCTGTGACCAGTATGTTCAGCCACTGGCTGTTGGGCGAGGTGAATCTGTGGTTTATTGCGCCGATGGGGGCCTCAGCGGTATTGCTATTTGGCGTACCCAGCAGCCCGCTTGCTCAGCCCTGGTCTATCGTTGGCGGCAACGTGCTTTCGGCGCTGATCGGCGTCACCGTCGGACTACTGGTGCCGGATACGGCAATCGCCTGCGGCCTGGCGGCGGCGCTGGCGATCGCTGGAATGTACTTTTTGCGTTGTCTGCATCCGCCTGGCGGCGCGGTGGCGCTCACGGCCATCCTTGGCGGCGCCGGCGTACACAGTGAAGGCTACCAGTTTGTGCTGACGCCGGTATTATTGAACTCCATGATGCTGGCGCTGCTGGCGATCGTCTTCAACAATCTGGTTGGTCGCCGCTATCCGCATCCGCTGGCGGCGGAAGAGGTGAAGCCGAATGTAGTGCCGATGGGGATTGCAGTCACTCGCGAGGATATTCACGCCGCGCTGATGGAAGGGCAGTTCCTTGATATCGGTGAGGACGATGTGCAGGAACTACTGGAGAATATCGAACAGCAGGCCCGTCTGCGTCTTGCCGCCAGCAAGTATGCCTGAAAACTCAGAAAATAAGGGGATCGTGCCGCTGCGGCCGATCTCCTTTTTCTCACTGCCGTCATCGGTGAATTAATATAATCCTTCCTGGCGTAGCCCAAATTCTGCGTTTGTCCACCCCCATCCAGCCATGTGATCGTTAGATTCGCGATCGCGATCGACAAATCTCGCGCTTATTTAGCGAAATCATGATGACGGTAACGAAATAAAAATTCCAAAATAAAATTATATGGATTTTTTAAATCGATAGAGTATAACGATTTGTTAAATTATGCACCCGGGTGCAAATGGTGTCGCCTGATTTTCGCTAGCGGAAAACGTCGCGATAGACGGCATCCCGCGACATTTTTTCATAAAAACAAAACGATAGAACGCTCATCCCTGACAGGACTAAAAAATGACCGATCATGTGATAACTGAAAGTCGTAAGTTGGCAAGTGACAAACGCATCAGGCTCATAACCCTGGTTTCCACCATTGGCGGGCTGTGCTTTGGTTATGACACCGGCGTGATTTCCGGCGCGCTGATCTTTATGAAAAACGATCTCGGCCTTAGCCCGCTGCAGGAAGGTCTGGTGACCTCGTTTTTACTGTTTGGCGCTGCTATCGGTTCGGTGGCTGGCGGCTGGCTCTCTGACCGTCAGGGACGGCGGAAAAACATTCTTTGGGTGGCGATTATCTTTATCTTCGGTGCGCTGGGTACCGCTTGCGCCTGGGATATGTCGTCGATGATTATCGCGCGCTTTATTCTCGGGCTGGCGGTGGGCTGCGCCTCCGTAACGGTTCCAATCTATATTTCCGAGCTGGCGCGCCCCTCGCAGCGTGAACGGTTGGTGACGGTGAATGAGTTGATGATCGTTAGCGGTCAATTTCTGGCTTATTCGGTCAATGCCGCGATTGTGAACTTCTATCCCGATATGTCGCACAACTGGCGCCTGATGCTGGCGATCCCGGCGCTACCTGGGGCGCTATTGTGGATTGGCATGCTGATGATGCCGGAATCTCCGCGCTTCTTTATTCGCCAGGGGCGGGCCGACAAGGCGGTGGAAGTATTGAGAACGCTACGTCATCCGCAGGAGGTGGAAGCGGAAATCCGTGATATCGAACGGGTAAACCAGGTCGATTCCGTGCACGGAAGGTTCATTGACGAGGTCAAAAAGAAATGGGTGCTTCAATTGATATTGATTGGCCTGATGATCGTCCTGGCGACTCGAGTTACCGGGGTGAATACCATCATGTACTACGCACCGACGGTGCTGAAGGCGACCGGCCTTGGCGATGCCGCTGCGGTAACCGGCGCGGTCGCCAACGGCGTGGTCTCGATACTGGCGACACTGCTGGGCATGCTGTTAATCGGTAAACATTCCCGGCGCAAAATGTTCTTTACCGGGCAGATTGGTGTCACCCTCAGCCTGGTATCGATCGGCCTCTCGTTTAAGTTCTTTTTTCACCTTGAAACGATTGAAGGCGTTAGCAGCCTGCACGCGAACTTTGCCGGTGCCAGCTACATCATCCTTGGCTTAATGCTGATGTTCCTGATTTTTATGCAGGGCTGGATAGCGCCGGTCTTCTGGCTGATGCTGGCCGAAATTTATCCGCTACGGATGCGCGGCCTGGGGATGGGATTATCGGTCTTCGGCCTGTGGATCTTCGACTTCATCATCCAGTCGGTATTCCCGATTTTACTTAACCACTACGGCGGCGGCATGACCTTCGGCGTCTTTGCTGGCACCAATCTGATCATGTTGATGCTGTTGGTGAAATATCTGCCGGAAACCCGCGGATTAACCCTTGAGCAAATTGAGCAAAAATTCAGATTCTAAATTAGCGACATGGAGGAACATATGACTGTGAATATCGGTTTAATTGGATTGGGAATGATTGGGCGCGATCATCTACAGCGCTTCCGGACGGTGATTAAAAACGCCCGCGTCAGCGCCGTATGCGATATCAACCGCGAAGTTACCGATGGTATCGCCCGCGAATATGGTGCTACGGCATGGTATGACGCCGTAGAGATGATCCACTCCGATGAGGTCGATGCGGTCTTTATCTGCTCTATCGGCCCGGTTCATCAACAGCAAATCCTCGCGGCGATGAAGTTGGGGAAACCGGTGTTTTGCGAGAAACCGCTGACCCCAACCGCTGCAGAAGCGCAGGCGGTTATTGATGCCGAAGTCGCCCACGGCAAACGCCTGCTCCAGCTCGGCTTTATGCGTCGCTTTGACCCCGGTTATAACCAGCTAAAGGCCACGCTGGATAGCGGTGCGCTGGGCGAGGTTCTACTCATGCACTGCGCGCACCGAAACGCCTCAGTGCCGGAAAGCTACACCCTTGAGATGGCCATCAATGACTCGGCGACCCACGAAATCGACATTATTCGCTATCTGCTAAATGAAGATATCGTTTCGGTGCGTGTGGATAAACCACGCAAGAAAACCCGCCGCGCCTGTGCCCATTTGCAGGATCCGCTGATCGTGATTTTTGAAACTGCCTCCGGCGTGCGTATCGATGATGAACTGTTCGTGAACTGTGATTATGGCTATGACATCCGTTGTGAAGTGGTGGGGGAGAATGCGATTAGCGCATTGACCGAACAGTCGCTATGTACCACGCGTTCGGCACAGGGTTACGCCCGCGCCATTGCCAGAACTTGTATGGAGCGTTTTGCCACCGCCTATGACCGTGAAGTACAGCACTTTATCGACCGGGTCAGCGCGGGAGCCGCAATGAGTGGGCCTTCATCCTGGGACGGTTTTGTGGTGGCGAAAGTCTGCGATGCTGGCTTAGCGTCGCTACGCGATGGCCAAACCCACCGCGTTACGCTGCCGGAATGCCCGGCGTTGTATCGTTAATCAGCCAGCGGCGCGGAGAAAAACCATGTTAACCCTGAAGCAAGACGACATTTTTATTGGCTGTCGGGCGAATTCAAAACGCAAGGCGCTGCGTATTGCTGCCGATGCGCTACAGGCCAGCGGCTACGTGGGCGAAGGCTTTTTCGCCTCAATGGTTGAACGGGAAAAAATGCTATCAACCTGGCTGGGCGCCGGCGTGGCCATGCCCCACTGTGCGAAAGACGGCATCGACCAGGTCCTGCAAACCGGTTTTCAGCTGTTTCAATTCCCCGACGGCGTGGGCTGGGGCGAGGGGAAGGTGGCTTTTCTGGTGGTCGCCGTGGCGGCAAAAAATAACCAACATATCGATGTTATCGCCGATCTGGCGGATCTGCTCGACGATGAAGTCAAAACGACGCTACTGGCCGCTGCCGACAGCAAAGAAGCGTTTATGCAGGTCCTCGACGATACAAAATAAACAAGGATAGAAAATGAAACTGGCACTCTGTACCGATGTTCTTGCCGAGCTGAGTTTTGTGCAAATGCTCGATCGCGTGAAGCAATATGGCATTAGCGGTGTTGAAATGACCGCCGGCGGCTGGTCGCCCTGTCCGCATGTTGCCACCGATGAACTGCTGGCTTCCCCATCGAAGCTGGCGGCGTTCCGCGGCGAGCTGGAGAAGCGCGATATGCGAATCGTGGCGCTGAACTGCTCGGGTAACCCGCTGGCGCCGGGCGCATTAGGCGAGAAACACACCACCAGCAGCTATAAAACCCTGGAGCTGGCGGGCAAGCTGGGAGTCAAGAAAATCGTCATGATGAGCGGCCTGCCGGGTGGTTGTGCAGAAGATAAAATTCCCAACTGGATCACATCGACGGTCTCCTGGCCGGACTATATGCCGGGGGTTATCGACTACCAGTGGAATCAGGTGGCAATCCCCTGGTGGCAGAACTTCGCCCGCCATGCCGCCGAACACGGCGTGGAGCAAATTGCGCTAGAGGAGTTCCCGAGTCAGCTGGTTTATAACCCCTCCACGTTGCTGCGCCTGCGGCAGGCGGTGGGCGGTATTATTGGTATGAACCTCGATCCGTCCCATCTGATCGCCATGGGCGCAGACCCGATCGCCGCGGTGCGTAAGCTGGAAGGGGTGATCTATCATGTCCATGGCAAAGATGCGCGCATTGAGCGCGGGCTGGCTGAGGTTGATGGTCTGCTGGAATATAAGCCGGTAACCGACACCAAAAACCGCACCTGGAATTATGTTGCCGTCGGCTGCGGCCAGGATCTGCAGTGGTGGAAAACCTTTTTCTCGGTGCTGCGCATGACCGGTTACAACGGCGATGTTTCGCTGGAAATGGAAGATTTGACGATGAGCGTTGAGGCGGGTTTGCGGACCTCGATTGATGCGCTCAACGCCTCGCTGAGTCAGTAAGTACGGGTCGCGCCCTCTGTAGGGGGAGGGCGCGGCGCGTTTTTAGTTGAGTGGATTCTAACTTGCTGTATTTTACGGTCTATGGATGTCATTCATCAGGACCGTTGAATCGAGTATGTGCGCCACTAAACGACAGAAAGCGACCGCTAGCGATGTTGCCTTATTAGCTGGGGTTTCAAAATGGACGGTATCCCGTGCGTTTACCCCCGGGGCTTCTATTCAGCCCAATACCCGGGAGGCGGTGATGAAAGCGGCCAAAACGCTTGGCTATCGGCCCAATTTGTTGGCCCGCAGTCTGACGCAAAAGCGCACCCATATTATCGGCGTGGCGGTTGATGAACTGCGTAACCCCAATATGGTGCTGCTCCTCAATGAAGTGACCCGCCAACTGCAAAGCCGTGGCTACATGGCTCTGGTGATTAACGTTTCCGAACAACAAAATAACCGCATGGCGATGTCGCTGGCCTATCAACTGCAGGTCGACGGCATTCTGTTTATGGCAACAGTACTGACACCGGAGCTTATCGCCATTGCCACTGAAATCCATCGCGTACCGCTAGTGCAGATTGGCCGTAATACCGATCATCCCGATATCCAGGTTGTTAATATTGATGGCGCGGAAGCCGGAAGGGAGATCGGTGAACTGCTGCTGACGCAGGGGCACCGTTCGTTTGGTTATCTGAAAGGGCCGGATACCGCATCCCGCCATCTGAGGCGTAAAGAGGGCTACGAGATGGCTCTGGAGCAGGCCGGTTACGCGCTGAACTGTGAGTTAATTGCCGGGGAATATTTACGCCATCGGGGCTACGAAGCACTATGCGCCTATCTTGATGAGACGCCCGTTGCGCAGCGCGTAACCGCGCTGTTTTGTGAAAACGACATTCTGGCGATCGGCGCTCTGCAGGCGTTACGTGAACGCGGCGTGACCATGAGCATCGTCGGATTCGACAATATCGAAGAGGCATCGGCGCCGGAATGGCAGCTCACTACCTACGATCAGCGGCGCGAGCGGTTGGTGGAAGAGGGTCTGAACCGCCTTATTGATGGCGTTATTGGCGATCCGGAAAGCTGGCGACGCGGCGAGCTGGTGGTGCGCCAGTCTCATCGCCGCGGGTAAGACTCAGGGCAACTTGCATAGCTGTTCGGCCAGCGCCTGACGAAATCGCGAGGTAAGTTCCGCTGCGCCCGGTAGCTGTTCCGCGAGCGTAATCGTTTTGTCCGCGCGGTAGACCTTACCGCTGCCGAGCAGCGCCTCGATATCATTGGCCGCCTGATGTGCGGCCTGCAGATCGGCATCCAGTAATATCACGGCGTGAGCCAGGACGATGTGACCCTGGCTTTCGGCTACGGGCCGCCAGTATTGAGCGGTACCGGCAATCTTGCGCGCGTTTTCTCCCTCACCGCAGGCCAGATTATAGCGGCCGTCGCAAAAAGAACCGCTGACGGCCTGAAAATGGCTTTCGACGCCAAGAGTCGAAAGCGTGCGTTGCAATATTCCACATAACAACAGATAGATGGGTTCGGCGGCCTCGCCTAATGGCTGGATTACCGGCCAGGCAAGACTCAGGTTGAGGATCCCCGGTCCCTGCGGCACCAGCCCGCCTCCGGATCGACGCATCCACACCGGCCAGCCACGGGCGGCAAAAGATTCACTGACGGTGGCCAGATTGGCGAATTTCCGGTAACTGCCAGGAACCACGAACCCTTGCGGCGCCTGCCAGAGTTGAGCGACGGCTTCGCCGCGGCGCGCGCGCTCGAACAGAGGCTGTTCGGCGAGCGTGGGATCATCGCATTGGACAATCGGTAATCCGCCGATATTGAAGCGGATGGGCAAACAGCCTGCGTTATGTGGTTCGCGCATAAAGCCTCCGTTTTTATGCCGGATGGCGGGTTTTCATTAACATCGCCGTAACGGCGGAGAGCAGGCAGCCGACCGTCAGATAAATCGCCACGCTATGCCATGACCCGCCAGAGAAGGTGACCAGCGCGGCGGCGATAAATGGCGTAAAACCGCCGCCGACCACGCTGGCCACCTGGTAGCCTACGCCTGCGCCGCTGTAACGATAGCTGGCGCCAAACATTTCGGTAAACATCGGCTGCTGGACGCAGACCACCATATCATGGGCGATGTTGGCCAGCATCAGGGCAAAAAACATGATCCAGAACAGCGAGTGCTGCTCCAGCGCCATAAAGAAGGGGAAGCCGCTTAATGTTCCGATCAGTGCCCCGGTAATATAGATACGACGGCGGCCAAACCTATCCGCCAGCCACGCAAAGCAGGGAATGGTAATACAGCTAATACCGCCCACCAGCAACCCAATATTGAGGAACAGTTCACGCGGCAGGCCGAGGTTTTGTGTCGAGTAGTTGAGGGCGAAGGCGGTCACGATGTACATCGTTAACAGTTCACACAGGCGCAGGGCGATGATCAATAAGAAGGCGCCGGGATGGCGCGCCAACGCTTCCAGTACCGGCAGGCGTTTTTTCTTCGCGGCTGGCGTTTTCTGCAGCTGTTGTTCAAATTCTGCCGACTCGCTCATGCCGTTGCGGATCCACAATGCCCCCAGTACCAGCACTACGCTAAACAGGAATGGCAGGCGCCAGCCCCAGCTAAGGAACTGCTCATCGGTGGTGAAACTGCTGATAAGCGATACCAGCCCAGTAGAGAGTAACAGACCGACGCCATAACCCACCTGCACGCCGCTGCTATAGAACGCCTTTTTGTTTTTTGGCGCGCTTTCAACCGACAGCAGCGCCGCGCCGCCCCATTCGCCGCCGACGGCGAAACCCTGCACTGCGCGTAAAATAACCAACAAAACTGGCGCCCACCAGCCAATCTGGTTAAAGGAAGGCAGTAGGCCGATGCAGGCGGTGGCGATTCCCATCATCCACACGGTCATCATCAGCATGCGCTTACGGCCTAAACGGTCTCCGAAATGGCCGAAGATAATGCCGCCGAGCGGGCGGAAGAGGAAGCCGACGCCGAAGGTCGCGAAGGCTGCGAGCGTGCCCATCGCCGGGCCAATTTGTGGGAAAAATTCGCGGTTGAACACCAGTGCGGCGGTAATGCCGTACAACAGAAAATCGTACCAGTCGACGACGGCGCCGGCAAAGCTTCCCCATGCCGCACGACGAGCGCGATGAAGAGAAGCAACCCCCTTGCCGGAGTCGGGAGAAATAAGCGTTGAGTCCATGCCTGTCCTGTTTGTTGTTAACTTGTTATTATTTGAATGAGACGCTTTCTTATCTTCGCGCCGTTAACGAGATTACCGCGCATAAGCGCAGCTGAAAAGTTTTTTACCAGCATGAAAGACAATAAAGTAAAAAATGTCTAAATCGAACATTTAATTTCCACCACTGGTGTGGGTTAACTGTTGACCATAACTGCTATTTTATTTTTGTGGCCCTACTGGGACAGCTTTTAAGAATTCACGTAAATGGTTTACAATTACTATCTCCAACGCTGGATATGGTGGGTGATATGCGTCTAATTTTTGCAGTTTTATTTTATGTTTTGGTTTTACCCAATGCTTTCGCAGAAAAACTGCCTGCGCCAACAGGCAAACCCGTTTTAACCATTTCAGGAAAGATTACCAATACAAACGAAGGTGATACCGCCGTATTTGACATTGCCGCGCTAGAAAAATTGGGCAATGAGACAGTGATCACCACCACTCCGTGGTATTCAGGGAAAGTGCGCTTTGATGGTATTTCACTTAGCAAACTTATGGACTTAGTGGGCGCACAAGGTAAGACGGCGAAGGTGATGGCCCTTAACGATTATACCACTGAGGTACCAGTGGAGGATTTTCATAAATTCCCGGTGATCCTGGCGCTGAAGATGAATGGTGAATATATGCGCATTCGTGATAAAGGGCCCCTTTTTATTGTTTATCCCTACGATAGTAGCGCGGAGTTACAGAACCAAATCTATTATTCCCGCTCGGCATGGCAGGTTTCAAAGATTATAATTGAGTAAGGCTCTGATCTTGAATCGAATACTCACTGCCATTATTTTGTCGCTTTTTATCGTCACCGGATACATTACCTATCTGGTGCATGAGCGGCAGAGTGAGCTGCAAAAATTAACCCGTTATACCGACTCGTGGTCTGTGTCTCAGATGGTCTCCGAATACATGCGTCTGGAGGCTCGTTTAAGCGCCCTGGCGCTGAACGTGAAGGGAACCGACCGCGATGAGGTACGCCTGCGCCTGGAAATAATGATGAGCCAGATCGAGCTGCTGCAACAGGGCGATCTTGGTCAGTTCATCAGAAAAAGCGAGCAGCGGCAGGCAACGGTGACCAGTCTGATTCAGATCCTCGATCAACTCGATCGGCAACTGGACACCATGACGCCTGAGCAGATGGTGATTCTGCTGCATACCATGAGTAAGTTAGATGGTCCGATGACCTCACTGGCCTCCATGACCCTGGCGCAGGACTTTGATGTCGTTAATCTTACGCACGATAAGATTCAGCATCTCTATTACATCTATTCGGTGATTTCAATCTTGCTGATTACGATGTGTATCACTCTTGGGCTATTGATGCTTCGGCAAAATAACAACTTGCGCCGCGCTCATGTGCGCATGAAATTGCTCGCGAATGATTTGCAGCTATCGAAAGAGAAACTGCAGGTACAGAACCGCCGGTTGCAATATGATGCTTATCACGATTCGTTAACAGGCATGCCTAATCGCCTCTCTTTCTGGCAGAGGCTACAGGAAGTAGTCAATCATGTGAAACCTTATAATGGTTGCGCAGTGGTTATGTTGTTCGACCTGGATAATTTTAAAGATGTTAACGATACCCTGGGGCATGATGCTGGTGACAAACTGCTGCAGGAGCTCGCCAGCCGCCTGTCGTTCTTCCGTAAAACATCAGAGACGCTGTACCGGCTTGGCGGCGACGAATTTGCCCTGGTATCGCAGGATCTGAGCGAAGAAATGGCGCTGGAGCGGGCGGATGTGATCCGCGAGAAAATCAGCCAGCCGTACCAGATCTACGATTCATTAATTAACATCGGGGCTTGCATTGGCATCGTAATCTCCGATGCTGAAAGCCGCACTGATTACTTATACAAATGTGCCGATCTGGCGTTGTATGAAGCGAAAAAATCCGGTGCGGGACATGTGGAGATTTTCCGTCCCGGCATGTTGCAACGTTTACAGGACAACAAATCCTTTGAGGACGATCTGCTGCATGCGCTGGAAAATGACCAGTTCAAGGTTTACTACCAGCCGATCGCCGACACGGTGTCGCGTGAAATTTATGGTTACGAAGCGCTGGTTCGCTGGTTTCATCCGCTGCGGGGCATGGTACCGCCTACGGAATTTATCCCGGTGGCGGAGAAAACCGGCCTGATTAACCAACTTGGCGAGTGGGTGCTGAAGACCGCCTGTGAGGAAGCGGCCCGCTGGGAGCAACCACTGAAAGTTTCGGTTAACGTCTCACCGATTCAACTTATCAATACCTCACTCACAGACACGGTGGTTGCGGTGCTAAAGAAGACGGGCCTCGACCCGCGGCGCCTTGATCTTGAGATTACGGAATCTGATGTATTTAACGAAAATACGCGCTCGCTGGAGATCCTCAGCCAGTTACGCGAGCAGGGGATTCAGATTTCGATTGACGATTTTGGCACCGGGTATTCGTCATTGTCACGGTTAAGTTATTTCCCCTTTGATAAGATCAAAATTGATCGCTCGTTTGTGGTCAATATACCTATGCAAAAAGATGACCTCGATATTGTGCGCCTGATCATCAGTATGGGGAAAAGCTTACATATGCGCATTGTCGCCGAAGGTGTTGAAACCGAGGAACAATTAACCTCGCTGCAACAATTGGGTTGCGATCTCGTTCAGGGCTATTTAATTGGCAAGCCGGGGCAGTTAAATAACAACTGAAACAAGATAATCCTCAGTCTTTAAACTGGCGCCGGTGAACTATCACTGGCGCTTTTTTATATTTTAAATAACGATAATCCGTAATGGGTATAAATAGTGGTAGGTAAAATAGATTCGAAAAAATAATACCCTTAGCAATTGAAAGAGGTATATGATATGCAATATATCGTTCCATTCGCGGCGCTATTTCACGGCGCGGAAAGAGAGGCAAATCATGCAACGAATCATTATACCTACCCATTATGTTCAGACCCGTTCCACCCCCATGTGGACCAAAGAGACCGCGCCCGCGTCCATCTGGAAGCGCCATCTTGATGCCGGTACGCGACAGGGCGTCTACCCGCGTTTATCGGTGATGCAGGGCGCAATACGCTATTATGGTTATGCCGATGAAACGAGCCCAGACCCTGTTGAAACGATGACTATTGAAGCGGGGCAGTTTGGTGTCTTTCCTCCGGAAAAATGGCACTGCATTGAGGCATTAACTGACGATACTGTATTTAATGTCGATTTTTACGTCGACCCTAAAATTCTGATTGAGGGATAAGTTGAGTCTATGAACAGTGAAAATAAAGGTTACTCATTAGCGATAGTCAATAACAACAATAATGAAAAACGAGAGAAAACTTATCTCAAGCCGATGGCGCTTTATGTCCCTGATATCGCGGTTCAGGCAGTAGCGGAATTGCTTCAGGATCTTTCAACCGATAACGCACAGGGCAAAGGGTTCAGCCTGATGGTGACGAACAATAATAACGGTGTATCGGTAGATAAAGATTTTGCTGCAATCGAGGCGCTTCAGGATCCACTGCATGCCGCTGATGCGGTGAAAGAGCTCATCAATATTGTGCGCGGTTATGAGTCTGACGAAGAGACTAACGTCTGCGGTTGGTAAAAATTCAGTCAGGCAGATATCGTCCGATATCTGCCTCTATCTCTGGTTTCAACTCATCGCTATCTGCTGCAGTAACCAGTCCCGCAAGGCGCTGATATCGGCGCGCTGGGCTAACTCTTGTGTCGCCACCAGATAATAGTTTGCTCCCGGTAAGAACATTTCAAATGGCGCCGTTAATACCCCGCGTTGCAACAGATCGCGCGCCAGCAGTTCGCTGGCAATCACCACGCCTTGTCCCGCCACCGCCGCCTGTAGCGCATGCGTCTCGTCGCTGAAGGTTAACCCTGCGTCGATATTCAGCTGCGGTGGTCCGTAGCGGCGTTGCCAGTTCTCCCAGCCCGGCGAATCTGCCGGAACGTGACGATGTTCAACGTGGAACAGGGTCGCGTGATGCAAATCCTCCAGCCGTGTAATACCCAGCGCGGGGCTGGCGACGACGATAAATCGGTCTTCATGTAGCAAGGTACAGTGCAGTTCGCGCTCCGGCGTTTCACGATAGCGAATCGCGACATCCACGCTGCGCTGGTTGAGATCCACCCGTTCGACGCTGGTATGTAGCCGCAGGTCAATGGCGGGGAATTTCGCTTTAAATGCTGCCAGTCTCGGTACCAGCCAGTGAGTCAGAAAGTTGGAAGTCGTGGTGACGGTGAGCGACGGCGGCTGGTGTGAGCGAACAATTTGCGCGGTAGCCTCTTCCAGCGCGCTAAAGGCGCGCTGGGTTCCGACATAGAGAATTTCGCCGCTTTCGGTAAGGCTGACGCCAAGGGCATTGCGTTCACAGACCCGGCACTCCAGCACAGATTCCAGCAGCTTGATTTGATGACTTACTGCGGTAGCGCTCACCCCGAGCATATCGGCGGCGCGTTTAAAACTGCGGCAGCGGGCAACGGCATGAAAGGCGCGTAGCGCGCCCAGCGGGGGGAGACGGTTTTTTCTCATGGCTGAGTTTTTCTCATCTATGGCTGAAATCTATGCGTTTGTGTGGGTAATTAGACAGGCGCTAGTCTACTGAAATGTGAAATAAGAGCTGAATTTAATTCATCATCGTTTGAGAATGTCAGGAGTGAAAAATGAGTATTTTCCTGCACCCGCGTGCTGCGGTAGCGACATCCGGTGCTGAACCGCGTGCGCAAGCTATCGCGCTAAGCAGCTTATTCGCGGCAGGCGCGCTGTTATTGAGCATTTCCGCCATCATCGGCGCTATCGCCAGTTTGGCGTTGCTATTGGCGCTGGCGGGAGCTTTTGCTGTTGGCTATGCAATCGCGCGTTGGCAGCCGTGGCCAGCGCATTATAGCGTGACAATATCGTGTTATGCCTTTGTGCTGTCCGCTATAGGTTGGTTGCTGGTTCTGGTGATATGGAATAGCGAACACGGTTGGCTGGAGCTCATTCCGGGAATCGTCTTTGGTGGATTAGGGCTGGGCATTGTCTGGCAAACCCATGCGGCAGAAAGAGGTTTTTTGGGGATGATGCCGAACATCCCGACGATAGCGAGTATCGTTTTTATTACCCTGGCGATTCTGCTAACCAATCACTATGCCGATTCAGGAAAGGGAGGCTTTGTCTACGCTCTGGCGGTGCTGGCGGATCTGGCGTTGCTGGGTGCGGTGCTGGTGAAAATCAGGCTGCAGGATGAGCACAGCATCAAATACGAATGATCGAACGCGTAGATAATTTCTGAATAGAGATAGATTGAAAGTATTGCGATAAGAAAGCAAAAAGCCTGCTCGTAAGCAGGCTTTTCTGAATCTGGCTCCTCTGACTGGACTCGAACCAGTGACATACGGATTAACAGTCCGCCGTTCTACCGACTGAACTACAGAGGAA
>OIFK01000326.1_pt1 | contig 24730 bp, 19 predicted proteins | sample 1582071 | NCBI WGS metagenome assembly OIFK01 (sample SAMN07501052, study PRJEB24779) | human gut metagenome | isolation source: stool | host: human infant | place: USA: Pittsburgh, PA | reverse complement strand
CAGGGTGAACGTATCATCAATTATGATACAAATGGGAATAAACGCCAACAACTAGTGAACAAAGTGAATCAAGCACAATCTCAAGTTAATGATGATTATCAAAAAGTAAATCAAAGTCCTAACAATCATCAATTACAAGTTAAATTGACTCAAGATCAAAGTGCTTTAAATGAAGCTCAGCAGTCATTGTCACAATATGACAGACAACTCAATGACAGCATGAATGCATCATTCGATGGTAAAATCAATATTAAAAATGATTCAGATGTAGGTGAAGGGCAACCTATTTTGCAATTAATTTCTTCAAATCCTCAAATTAACGCAACTATTACAGAGTTTGATATTAATAAAATTAAAGAAGGCGATGAAGTAGATGTCACAGTAAATAGCACAGGTAAAAAAGGAAAAGGCAAAATCCTTAAAATAGATGAACTTCCTACAAGCTATGATACAAGTGACGATAGTGCAGCATCATCGGCACAATCAGGGGCACAAGGTGATAGTGAAGAAGGAACTGAAATGACGGCATCTAATCCTACAATTAATCAGCCAACAGGTGGTAAAAGTGGCGAAACATCAAAATATAAAGTTATTATTGGTGATTTAGATATACCCGTGAGATCAGGCTTCTCTATGGATGCTAAAATCCCTCTTAAAACTAAAAAGTTACCAAATAACGTGTTAACAAAAGATAATAACGTATTTGTCGTTGATAAGAATAATAAAGTTCACAAACGTGAAATTAAAATAGAACGTAATAATGGTGAAATCATTGTGAAAAAAGGATTGAAATCTGGCGATAAAGTCCTTAAAAGTCCAAAAGGTAATTTAAATGATGGAGAAAAAGTAGAGGTGTCATCATGATTGAATTGAGAAAAATCAATCGACACTTTAAAAATGGAAATGAATCAAATCATATTTTAAAAGACATAGATATTCATATTGATGAAGGTGAATTTATTGCTATCATGGGTCCGTCTGGTTCAGGTAAAAGTACGTTAATTAATATCTTGGGATTTATTGATCGTGGTTATGAAGGAGAATACTTTTTTAACAATGAGAATTATCAAAAAAGCTCAGATAATAAGCTCGCAGAAATTCGAAATCATACTGTAGGTTTCGTTTTTCAGAATTTTAAATTGATTCAAAATAACACTATTTTAGAAAATGTAAGTATTCCGCTAATTTATAATGGTTTGAGTAATAAAGCGAGAAAAAGCAAAGTTTTAGACGGACTTCATGACGTCGGTCTCAAAGGTAAAGAGCATCTCTTACCAAATAAATTGTCAGGAGGGCAACAACAACGTGTAGCTATTGCCCGGGCAATTATTAATGACCCTAAGTTTATTATTGCCGATGAACCTACTGGCGCTCTTGATTCGAAGACATCTCAAGATATTATGGAGCTTTTCGTAAAACTGAACAAAGAACAGAATACAACTATTATTATGGTAACGCATGATCGTGAAGTGGCGGAAAAAGCTGATCGTATTATCCATATTTTGGATGGACGTGTGCAAGAGGAAGAGGTGTTGACACGTGAGTAACTTTTCAAATGTCATATCAGTTGCTATTCGTTCCATTTTAAAAAACAAACGACGTAATATCTTTACGATGATTGGAATCATTATTGGTATCGCATCAGTAATTACTATCATGTCGTTGGGAAATGGTTTTAAGAAGTCAACGACTGAGCAATTCAATAATGCTGGAGCTGGTAAAAATCAAGCTTCAATTTCCTACATGACAGAAAATATGGATGCACCTAAAAACAATCCATTTAAGCAAGAGGATATGAGTGTTGTTGAACAGGTTAATGGTGTTAAGAGTGCTAAAGTAAAAGAGGATAAGGATAGCACATATTCAGTCAAAATTACGAATACACATGGCAGTAGTGATGCTAGTTTAAAAAAGGTTGATAAACTGACAGATGTAGATGAAGGAAAAGGATTTACGAATGATGATAATGAAGTGCTAGAAAAAGTAGCCGTTATAGATAAAAAAATTGCTAAAAAAGTATTTAATAATCATGCAATGGGTCAATCTATCTATGTAAATGGAGAAGGGTTTAAAGTCGTAGGCGTCTCTGATAGCTCAGAAGTTGATGAAAGTGGGATGCCTATTGAGTCATTAATTCAAATACCTACAAAAACATTTAATAAATATATGGGCAATTTGACACAAGGTATGCCTCAATTATTAGTTACAGTTGAAAAAGGTTCAGATAAGAAAGACGTAGGTAAAAAGGTCGAAAAAGCGTTGAATAAAAAAGGAACTGGCGTATCTGAAGGTCAATATAGTTATGAAGATAATGAAGCGGTGATGAAAACGATAGGTTCAGTCTTAGACACGATTACTTACTTTGTAGCTGCTGTTGCGGGAATATCACTCTTTATTGCAGGTATTGGTGTGATGAATGTCATGTATATTTCAGTCACTGAACGAACAGAAGAGATTGCAATTCGTCGTGCATTTGGCGCTAAAGGTCGAGATATTGAAATACAATTCTTAGTAGAAAGTGTTGTGTTATGTCTCATAGGTGGTATCATCGGATTAATTCTAGGTATTATTATTGCTACATTGATTGATCTCGTGACACCTGAAATGGTTAAGAGTTCCGTCAGTCTAGGTTCCGTCATCCTAGCTGTAGGTGTATCAACATTGATAGGCATCATTTTCGGTTGGATACCCGCACGTTCAGCTTCTAAAAAAGAATTAATTGATATTATTAAATAATTTATAACATAGAACGGTTTATCGTAAGGTACCATATGGTCGAAATTCTTGTTAACACAGCTATTAGTGTTTATACTGTTGCATTATATTACTTAATGGTTAAGTACACACGATAATTTGAGAGCATAGTAGTTATTAGCCTTTATCACCTATACCCCCTCACTGTTTCAAGTAGAGGGGGTTAATGTATACATGAACATTTATTTCTGACTATCTATCGGTCAGTTGAAGAATGCAAAAAAATTTTAATTTTCATGAATTGAATAAAAAGATAAAAGTAGTGTATGTATTAACTAAAATTAGCACAAGCTTTAATTAATTCGTAATATGAATTTAAAATATAGATATGGAAATATAAAGTGATTAAATATTATATTCGTAATTAATTATTAGAAAATATTGATGTAGATTAAATTTCTATAGAAGGGTATTTATAATTATTTTCAGGAAAAATAAAAAAGCTAATGTAGTTAGCTTACTATCAGCGCACGAATAGTGGTTGATCAATAGAAAAAATTATAGATGCAAAGTAAACCATCCGTTTGTACGGGTGGTTTTGATTTTGTGAGGTAAAAACTCATTATTGTAGGATATACAAGAGTATTGTCTATCGAGCAAAATATAGAAAGGTCATTTGAAAATTTAAGATGATATATAACTTTAAACATTGAGAAGACTCACCTCAAAAACTAAGATTAGTTATTTAAAATGTTTCTCATGCTACTTTTTTCATTTAATGATACCTGAATTGTTATTAATAATATCGTTTTATCAATTTTAATTGTGATTAATGCGATAAAATAGATAAATATAATTTAAAATAATGTATTGAATTAGTTTAAATGCTGTAATCGAATCAATAAAATGTTTTAAAAACTAAAAAGTTAACAAAAATTTAACTAAATTAGTTAAAAAAATTAATGACTTTTATGTTATTTTGAATTTAGCAGTTATTTTTTCATTCTTTATAAGGGAAAAATCTTATAGAGGTGATTTCTTTGAAAAATAATAATAGAATAAAAAGATTTAGCATTAGAAAGTACGCAGTGGGAGTAGTATCAATTATTACAGGTGTAACAATTTTCATCGGAGGGCAACAAGCTCAAGCAGCTGAAATTTCAGTGCAACATGCGGATGCACACCCAGAAGACTCGCAAACAACACAACAATTAAAAAATGATAAGGTAGAAGAAACGTTAAAAGCTTCAAAACAAGGTACTGCTGATAGTCAACAAGTACAAACAATTGATCAATCTAAAACAAATCAAAACAATCAACATTCTGTAGCTGAAAGTGCACAACTGAAAAGTGATGAGACAGCAAATCAGCCAAAAGTAGAAGAAGAAAGCTCAGTAAAACAAGACGTCCAACCGTCTAAAAATGTAAATCAACAAGACGTAGCTACTCAATCAAATGAGAGAGAAAATAATGACATAAAAGGTGAAGGTCAAACTTCAAAGACGAGCAATCAACATATTCAGAGTCCTAACAGTCATAATCAATCAATAGGAACAAAAGATAGCGACTCAGAAGAACTCGATCAACCATTAGTGAAATTACAAAAGCCGTCTAATGATTCTACATATCAAACACAATCAAAAGCAAAACAAGATAGCTCTAAACAACTCCCTCAAGAAAAAACAACAAAACGTCAAATTCAAACAACTGAAAATGAACAGACAACTAAAGCTGATTCTAAAAAAGCTAATGACACTCAAAATGTTGAACAACATACTCAAGAGCCTAAAAATGATACATCAACATCACAAAAAAATCATCATCAAGTAGCTACAAAAGAACAATCTAATAGAAGTACAACAAGGGAGACACAAAAGCAATCAGCAAATTCTAATCAAAATCATCAGTCTACACATCAAGCACAGTTCAAAAACCAATATCCAGTCGTATTTGTCCATGGTTTCCTAGGCTTTGCAGGTGATAATCAATTTAGTTTAGCTCCAAAATATTGGGGTGGTACAAAATACAATATTGACAGAAATTTAACTAATGAGGGATACAATGTACATGAAGCAAATATCGGTGCTTTTAGTAGTAACTATGATCGCGCAGTAGAATTGTATTACTATGTCAAAGGAGGACGTGTTGATTACGGCGCAGCGCATGCAGCTAAATATGGTCATCATCGCTATGGTCGAACATACAAGGGTATCATGCGTGATTGGGAACCTGGCAAAAAAATTCATTTTATAGGTCACAGTATGGGTGATGGGTGGTCAAACCATTCGTCAAATGGAAGAGTTCTTAAGAAATGGTAACCAAGAAGAAATAGAATATCAACGTCAACATGGGGGTACTATATCCGATTTATTTACAGGTGGTAAAGATAATATGGTTGCTTCAATTACTACACTTGGCACACCACATAATGGTACACCGGCGGCAGATAAAATTGGCACACGTAAACTTGTAAAAGAAACGATTAATCGTATTGGTAGATTAAGTGGTGGTAAAGATGTAGATATAGATTTAGGTTTTTCTCAATGGGGATTAAAACAACAACCAAATGAAAGCTACATTGATTATGCGGAACGTGTATCCAAAAGTAAGATTTGGAATACTGAAGATCAAGCTGTTAATGATCTGACAACGCAAGGTGCTGAAAAAATTAATCAACAAACAAGTCTAAATCCTAATATTGTCTACACTACTTATACGGGGTCTGCGACGCACACAGGACCTCTTGGTAATGAATTACCTAATTCTAGTGAAATTCTTTTGTTGAACTTAACCAGTCGTATTATTGGTAAGGATGCAAACAAAGAAATTAGACCGAATGATGGTGTAGTTCCAGTTATATCATCACAACATCCTTCTAACCAAGCCTTTAAAAAAGTTGATGATCATACACCAGCTACTGATAAAGGAGTTTGGCAAGTGAGACCTGTTCAACATGATTGGGACCATTTAGATTTAGTAGGTATGGATGCATTTGATTTAACACATACAGGTAGAGAATTAGGTCAATTCTATCTAGGTATTATGGATAATATCATGAGAATCGAAGAAGCAGACGGTATTACAAATAAATAACTTTATTTATAGTATAAGGAAGCCCTTAATAGAGAGGTCACACTGACCTCTCTATTGAGGGCTTTTGTATTATGGTTATTTATTTTTCTCTTCACGTCTCTTTAGGACATATGCACCACCGAGTAAACCCACAGGTATACCAATAAGCGGTGTGACAATGTTACTTAAAATAAATATGATTACAGTTAAACTAAGTACGTTAAACCAATTGATTGTTAAATTTTTTAAATCCTCATATGATTGTTTGATTAATTCTTTGAATTTCATAGTAAAAAACGTCCTTTATTAAAATAATTTTGTGAATTGAGTTACTAAATAGAATGCTTAATCATACGACTCGAGTGTATAAATGAAATCATAGCAAAAATGAAATAAACAACTGTATATATAATCATTACTATAAATATAGGTGACATTGAGACATTTCCTAGAAGTTTCATAAATGCAAGTGCTGCAAATAATGCATGTAATAAAGCAATGAGAAGCGGTAATCCAAAATTAAATGCAATTTTTAATAGTAAACCTTTAGACATATCAGTGTAGGTAAATCCTATACGACGTAATATCTTAAAGTTATCAAGTTCATCCTCAGTTTCATCCATTTGTTTAATGTAAATAATACAACCAGCAGCCATTAAAAATGCTATTCCTAAGAATGATGTTACAAATATAAGTATGCCATTGCTTTGGTTTATAAATTTCTTATATTCATCGTGCGACACAATATTACGATTAACTTTTGAGGCAATTTTTTCTGCTTTTTTCACATCTTTGTGAGTATTGAAATTAAAACCGTACATCTTATTAACAATATTGTCAGTTTTTAATGTGTTATAGACCTCCGGGCTCACCTCAACTATAGGAGCTCCAAATGATAATTGGGATGGATATATTTTAGAGTTATCTTTGTCTTTAACGATAATAGATTGTTTAGATTTTCCTTTAACTGTAATCTTATGATTTAAATGAATATCTATTAATCCTGTTGATGATTGTATATTCGTTATTTTAGCTTCATGACCTTTGAGATGTGAGTTCATCATTAGTGATGTTGTATTAGTAGACATATCAGAACCATTTTTACTCTTCATGACGTGGTCGCTTAATGTTTTTGGATTGATTACTTCATAAGTCCGCTGATGATATTTTAAATTTCCTTGATCTAGTTTATGTTTAAATTGCGCAGCTATTTTATTCTGGCTTATATTAAAATCATCTGGAGAGGTCATTTCTAAAGTTGTATTAGTATTAGATTGTGTAATTGCCGCGAAGCAAAGAATACTAACCGTGAAAGCTGAAATGATAGCAATAACTGTGAGAGACATCGCATTTTTCTTCATTCTGTGCATGATAGATGATGTAAAGACAACGTCTGTGATATTTACACGACCATGTTTAATATGTTTTAGTGTTTTAAAAATAAGTGATACAGAACTTCTAAAGAATAAGAAAGCACCAACAATAGTTAAAAAAAGTATGCTAAAAGGTGTAATCAAAGCAGTTGTTAAGGCTTTAAAAACACCAAACATTTCAGTAGACATATAATATCCAAATACTATCATTATAATTCCTAAAATGCCGCCGATTGCTTCAAACGTAGTTATCCGTTTTTGGGTAGCTTCCGGGGTATAATTGTCTTTCATCAAAGCTAAAATGCTGTGTTTTTTTAAGAAAATGTAATTTTGTATCATTATCAATAAAAAAGCGACAGCTAACATTACGATAGTAATAAGTATAGCTTGGGGTTCAAAGCCAATAGAGATATGTGTGTTTAACTTCATTAATTTAGAAGCGATAACAAGTAAAAGTTTTGAACCAAAAATACCAATTAAAGTGCCTAAAATTCCTGTTACAATAAAAAATACTAGTTGTTCTATATTGAGCATTCTTAGAATATTTCCACGTGTTAAACCTATCAGTTGGTATAAGGCAAACTCTTTTGTACGCCTTTTAATAAATAAATGATTTGCATACATTAAGAAAACAACAATAATGATAAAAAGAATTGTGGCACCAATTGTGGCACCATTTTTAATAATAGTTGAAGAATCTGAGTTATTAATACTATGTGAATATTTTAAAGTTGAGAAACTAAAATAAAGTATAATGCTAATCAATAATGAAAATAGAAACATTCCATAATGCTTAATATTTTTTCTTAAATTTTTAAGGATAAGTTGGTTAAATGTCATGACTGACACCACCTAATGCGGTTTGAAGTTTCATAATTTCTTGGTAAAATGTTTGTTTTGAATCGTTACCCTGGTAGATTTCTGAGTGTATATCACCGTCTTTCAACATAATGACTCTCTCAGCGTAACTAGCGGCTGAAGGATCATGTGTCACCATCATAATGGTTGAATTAAATTGTTTATTCATATCTTCTAGACGGTGTAACAAATCTTGAGCACTTTTAGAATCTAATGCGCCAGTAGGTTCATCTGCGAAAATAATTGTTGGTTTATGGACGAATGCCCGGGCTGCCGCCGTACGTTGTTGCTGACCGCCAGAAATTTCACTTGGATATTTATTTCCCAGGTTATAAATACCTAATGCCTCAGCCACTTCTTTATAATTTTGTTCCATTTCATATTTATGGAATTTTTGTACTGAGAGTGGTAGCATAATATTTTCTTTTACTGTTAATGTGGGTAAAACGCTATAATCTTGAAAAATAAAACCGAGATGTTGTTTTCGAAAATTTGCCACTTCTTTGTGGCTCAGTTTATTAATTTCTTTACCTTCAACTTCTACAGTTCCTCCTGAAATAGTATCTATTGAACTTAACACATTGAGTAAAGTCGTTTTACCTGATCCAGAAGGACCCATGACAGCTACAAATTCCCCTTTTTCAACTGAAAAACTTATATTATTTAAAGCTCGATATTTTTGTTTGTGACCATATACTTTTGATAATTGATTTGCTGTTAAAATAGCCATCCTCTCACTCCTTTAGTTATCTATATTTAAATTGTAGGATGGTTGGGATATCCTTGCCTTTATCTAAACTTACATTTATAGACATGAAACTTACATGTTTGAAAGATACTTGTTTTATAATTTATCAAAATAAATATAAGTGAATGCTTTTGGTTTAATTTTCCGGATTATCCATGGCGCTTAATTTAAACTGAATTTTTAAAAATAAGGTTTTAGTTAATCATTAATAATAATTTAAAAATTGTTTGTTATAATTTATTATGAATTTATGAATGGAGAAAAGGAGTATTAATATGAAAAAAGTATTTATGATCATAAGTATACTTACCATAACTGTTACTTTAAGTGCATGTGGAGGTTCTGGAAAACAAAAAGAGCCATCTAAGGAAAGTCAAAAATCTGATAAATATGATTATGTTTATTATGAAATATTAAATGATGGAGATTCTGAAACGCCAAATGTTGAGATTAAATATAAAGATAAAAAAGGTAAATCACATATAGAAAAAGCTGATTTAGATCACGTGTATGAACATATACTAGGTGATGGTAATAAAAAACCATATATTGTAAAGGATGGGAAGAAAATTCATGTATATCGACCACCATATATGATTTATGGTGATGATGATGTTGAAGGCAAAGCCGTTTCGAAAGATGAAGTTACGAAGTAAAAGAAAGGTGACAAAATGAAACAGCTATTATTTAAAACAAGTTGCGTAATAATGGTACTTCTCACGTCTTCTTTAAGTATTGTCAGTACATATTCTCATGCAACAACGTCAGGAGGAACGAGTAGTTCCAGTTCGGCAAGTTCTAGTTCAAGTAGCAGTGCAGCTTCTGCATCTAGAGGTTCAACTTCTTCAAGTACAAGTATGAGTCGTTCTAGTGCAATAAATGCGTCTCGCAATGCACAACAATCTAGTCAGCGTGCTGCCCAACAAGCAACAAAATCAAGTCGTGTAACAGCAACCAAAAATAAAGGACAACAGAGTGTATCAAGCCAAAAAGCACAATCTCGTTCTTTAATGCCGTCTCAAAGACCTTATGATTCAAGTGCACCATATTCATCTCAATATATTGCTACAACTTATTATAATAATTGGTTATTCTATTATATTTTTGCACATTCGTTTTTAAATCAACATGAAAAGAAAAACAGTGTAGATGCTCAGTTTAATATGTTGAAACAACAAATGAAGCCTCATGAGAAACTTTATACTGTTACTGTAAAGACTAAACAAGGAAAGCGTGTCGTTGTTGTACCTAAAAAACAATATGACAAAATTGAAAAAGGAAAACACATTAAAGTTAAAAATGGTGTTGTTCAGTAATCTTTTATGAGCCCATGTAAGCTCAGTGATAAATGACATAAAAACATATCAAGGGAGCCATAATAATGAAGAAAGAAATAATAGAATGGATTGTAGCCATAATCGTTGCAATTGTTATCGTCACACTTGTGCAAAAGTTTTTATTTGCTTCTTATACAGTCAAAGGAGCATCTATGCATCCAACATTTGAAAATCGAGAAAAAGTGATAGTAAGTCGTATAGCAAAAACGCTTGATCATATTGATACAGGAGATGTAGTGATTTTTCATGCTAACGCGAAGCAAGATTATATTAAGCGACTTATTGGTAAACCAGGTGATTCAGTAGAATATAAAAAAGATCAACTATATTTAAACGGTAAAAAAGTAGATGAGCCTTATTTAAGTGAAAATAAAAAACATAAAGTTGGAGAATATCTAACGGAAAACTTTAAGTCTAGAGATCTTAAGGGTACGAATGGCAATATGAAAATTCCTAGTGGTAAATACTTGGTTTTAGGTGATAATCGTCAAAACAGTATTGACAGTCGCATGGATGAAGTAGGTCTTTTAGATAAAAATCAAGTTGTTGGAAAAGTAGTTTTGAGATACTGGCCATTTAATCGGTGGGGCGGTAGTTTTAATCCTGGAACATTTCCTAACTAATTAAATAAAACCCCTTAGTGCATATTTTCAATGACATACGTACTAAGGGGTTTTTTAATGCTTATTCTACTTCAATATGCTTACCGACAGCTTCCCATTTTATAGATACTGTTATGATAATTCCGAGTAAAGGGACAATGGACAAGATTAACATAGTATTCGTTAGACCTACTGCAGCAAGAATGATTGGAAAGACAAAAGTACCTATGATACTACCAGTACGACTTACAGATTCTACAAAGCCAGTAGCTTGTGAACGTAAATGAGTCGGAAATGATAAGGCACCAATTGTTTTTCCTTGAGTACCAGGACCTCCTGAATGGCCAAATAAAAATAATCCAATAAGGAAAGTGTTAAGAAGCATTGGTAGATGATGATAAAAGAGTCCTACACATACCATTGAAAGTAATACAAGTGTGAAGCCTATCATTGTAAGCTTGCGTGTACCTAATTTATAAGTCAATTGAGCACCTAAATATGCGCCTAGAATACCTGCTATATTGACTATAGCAGTACCTAATAATACACCTATTTTATCCTTACTAATAAGATAAGTTGCAATAATAGGTATGTATAAACCGACACCATAGTACTGCATACCTTGTAATGTTGAAATCGCAGTCGCCAGGATAATTCTTTTTATATATCTCGGTTTAAATAAGTCTGTCCAAGAATTATGTGGCGAAGTCACATCAGAATTTAAATCATCTTCAAGCGTTCCCTCTAGGTGGATGTCTTTATGATAATATTTTCTTATAAATTCAGTTGCTTTTTCTAAAGAATAATGATTAATCACCCATGTCGGACTTTCGTGTAAATATTTAATTCGCAAGATGTACAAGACAAAAGCAATAAGTGCACCAAATCCAACTGCATATCTCCACAAATGTGCACCAGCCCCTAGCATAAAGAACGCAGTGACCACTAAAGCAGAAGTAACTATTGCAACATACCAAACGACTTGCCAATAGTTAACATTTCTTCCTTTGTGCTTTAAATTACTTATTTCCGCAATAAAAGTGAAAGCAACTGGACTATCCATTCCAATAGCAAACCCCATTATACAACGACATATTATTAGAATAATTACATTTGGTGCGAGTGCCGCACCAAGAGAGGTTACAGTAAGTGTTAGTAAGGCAATTGATAAAATACGCTTGCGTCCAAACTGATGTGCTAATGTACCACCAAGTAATGCACCAAATAATGCACCAATAGGTAAAGAGGTCATTACTATAGATAGCGTTGATGGTGATAAGTGAAACTGTTGAGTGAGTTGATCAGTCATTGTACCTAAAATAGTAATATCATATGCATCTAAAAATATAGTTCCTAATATTAAGAATAAAACCATCTTAGATGTCGATGTTTGCGCTTCATTGTCTATGAGTCTAAATAAGTCAGTTTTTGATTTAACGAAATCCATATTTTCATCCCTTATTTTCATTTTCTTTTCAATCGTAATCCAAGGTCATTAATTCAATATAAAATTAAGATTAAAAAATTATTAATGTTTTTAAAGATGAGAAGTGATTTGTGGATAACTAGATAGGTAAAAAATAGAAAAGTTGTTATAGCAACGTTTTAAGTTAGGGTGTAATTATCCACAGCAGCTGGATTATATGTGTATAATTTACAGAATTGTGTGACAATCATAGCTGTTTATTTGCTATCAACAGTTTTAAATGTTGGAGATATAGATTGTATGATAAATTACGTTTAATTTATTATTAAAGTTAAAGGTTGTATATTTTTTATAATTTCAAATAATCTAATTAGAAAATTCTTTTGATTAAATATAATTTGTTGTATTATTTAATAAATGAAAAGCAATTAGATTTTTGTAATAGTTTAGAAAATATTTGGTGTTGAGAAAGGTTTATTTTTAAAATGAATAAATATATAGAATATCCTCTCAATTGAAACAAATTTTATCACTCGAATTCCTCAAATTTCTTAGGATCTTCTTCAAGAGATTGACTAGATATCATTTTAAACGTATTAGATAATTTCAAAAATTTCTTAACTTAAAGATTTTCTACAGGAGAGTTGTGAAAGAAAAATCATTTAGCTCAATCGCTTTATCTTTGGGTTTGAAAAATTAGATAGAGTTTTTGTATAAATTTGACTATCACTATTTTGAGGTTTCTAGCACTTACAGCTAATAGTCTTCTCTATGATTCATATTTCCAAACAATCCTATAATTTAAGCTTTATTTATGAATACATTTGGTAAATATTAAAAATTTATAGTTAAGACTGTATCGAAATTTGATAAAAATTAATTTAAATATGTGGTGGTTCAATTTATTTTGCAAGATGTTTGTAAAAACCTTGTTTTAACTCTCTTACCAACGAAAATTCTATAGAAAATGTAAAGTTTTTAAGACATCTATAAAAATAAATTACATAATTTTATTATTAAATCATCATTCTTTTAAAGTTTTTATAGAAAGAAATAATTATTTAATTTTTCATCTGTTTTGTACTGCTAATTTAGAATTAGTAGCAAAGATTATTAGTTTCTAACCTCCATTATAGAGCATTTTTACTCCTAAAAGTTAAATGCTTTTATACTTTTATAATAAAGCATCTTTAAATTTTATTTATAGAAATAAAAGCCGAAAAATGAAAGGAATTAAAAGTAATTATAAAAATAATTGGGGTAATTTATATTATTATATTAATTTATTTTTTAAAAAAGTATTGTTTTGCTTTATTGGATAAATTATGCTTATAAAGTATTTACATAAAAATGTAAATGCAATTTACAAGTAAATATTCAAATTATTTCCTTGTAAAATATTTATTTTAACTGGAGGTATAGTATGAAAAAGAGAAGACAAGAACCAATTAACAAGAGAGTGGATTTTCTATCCAACAAGGTAAACAAGTACTCGATTAGGAAGTTCACAGTAGGTACAGCTTCAATACTCGTGGGTGCTACGTTAATGTTTGGTGCCGCAGACAATGAGGCTAAAGCGGCTGAAGACAATCAATTAGAATCAGCTTCAAAAGAAGAACAGAAAGGTAGTCGTGATAATGAAAACTCAAAACTTAATCAAGTCGATTTAGACAACGGATCACATAGTTCTGAGAAAACAACAAATGTAAACAATGCAACTGAAGTAAAAAAAGTTGAAGCACCAACGACAAGTGACGTATCTAAGCCTAAAGCTAATGAAGCAGTAGTGACGAACGAGTCAACTAAACCAAAAACAACAGAAGCACCAACTGTTAATGAGGAATCAATAGCTGAAACACCCAAAACCTCAACTACACAACAAGATTCGACTGAGAAGAATAATCCATCTTTAAAAGATAATTTAAATTCATCCTCAACGACATCTAAAGAAAGTAAAACAGACGAACATTCTACTAAGCAAGCTCAAATGTCTACTAATAAATCAAATTTAGACACAAATGACTCTCCAACTCAAAGTGAGAAAACTTCATCACAAGCAAATAACGACAGTACAGATAATCAGTCAGCACCTTCTAAACAATTAGATTCAAAACCATCAGAACAAAAAGTATATAAAACAAAATTTAATGATGAACCTACTCAAGATGTTGAACACACGACAACTAAATTAAAAACACCTTCTGTTTCAACAGATAGTTCAGTCAATGATAAGCAAGATTACACACGAAGTGCTGTAGCTAGTTTAGGTGTTGATTCTAATGAAACAGAAGCAATTACAAATGCAGTTAGAGATAATTTAGATTTAAAAGCTGCATCTAGAGAACAAATCAATGAAGCAATCATTGCTGAAGCACTAAAAAAAGATTTTTCTAACCCTGATTATGGTGTCGATACGCCATTAGCTCTGAACACATCTCAATCAAAAACTTCACCACATAAGAGTGCAAGTCCACGCATGAATTTAATGAGTTTAGCTGCTGAGCCTAATAGTGGTAAAAATGTGAATGATAAAGTTAAAATCACAAACCCTACGCTTTCACTTAATAAGAGTAATAATCACGCTAATAACGTAATATGGCCAACAAGTAACGAACAATTTAATTTAAAAGCAAATTATGAATTAGATGACAGCATAAAAGAGGGAGATACTTTTACTATTAAGTATGGTCAGTATATTAGACCGGGTGGTTTAGAACTTCCTGCAATAAAAACTCAACTACGTAGTAAGGATGGCTCTATTGTAGCTAATGGTGTATATGATAAAACTACAAATACGACGACTTATACATTTACTAACTATGTTGATCAATATCAAAATATTACAGGTAGTTTTGATTTAATTGCGACGCCTAAGAGGGAAACAGCAATTAAGGATAATCAGAATTATCCTATGGAAGTGACGATTGCTAACGAAGTAGTCAAAAAAGACTTCATTGTGGATTATGGTAATAAAAAGGACAATACAACTACAGCAGCGGTAGCAAATGTGGATAATGTAAATAATAAACATAACGAAGTTGTTTATCTAAACCAAAATAACCAAAACCCTAAATATGCTAAATATTTCTCAACAGTAAAAAATGGTAAATTTATACCAGGTGAAGTGAAAGTTTACGAAGTGACGGATACCAATGCGATGGTAGATAGCTTCAATCCTGATTTAAATAGTTCTAATGTAAAAGATGTGACAAGTCAATTTGCACCTAAAGTAAGTGCAGATGGTACTAGAGTTGATATCAATTTTGCTAGAAGTATGGCAAATGGTAAAAAGTATATTGTAACTCAAGCAGTGAGACCAACGGGAACTGGAAATGTTTATACCGAATATTGGTTAACAAGAGATGGTACTACCAATACAAATGATTTTTACCGTGGAACGAAGTCTACAACGGTGACTTATCTCAATGGTTCTTCAACAGCACAGGGGGATAATCCTACATATAGTCTAGGTGACTATGTATGGTTAGATAAAAATAAAAACGGTGTTCAAGATGATGATGAGAAAGGTTTAGCAGGTGTTTATGTTACTCTTAAAGACAGTAACAATAGAGAATTACAACGTGTAACTACTGATCAATCTGGACATTATCAATTTGATAATTTACAAAATGGAACGTACACAGTCGAGTTTGCGATTCCTGATAATTATACGCCATCTCCCGCAAATAATTCTACAAATGATGCAATAGATTCAGATGGTGAACGTGATGGTACACGTAAAGTAGTTGTTGCCAAAGGAACAATTAATAATGCTGATAATCTCACAATTGATAGTGGTTTCTACAAAACACCAAAATATAGTGTTGGAGATTATGTATGGAAAGATACAAATAAAGATGGTATCCAAGATGACAATGAAAAAGGAATTTCTGGTGTTAAAGTAACGTTAAAGGATGAAAAAGGAAATATAATTAGCACTACAACAACTGATGAAAATGGGAAGTATCAATTTGATAATTTAGATAGTGGTAATTACATTATTCATTTTGAGAAACCGGAAGGCATGACTCAAACTACAGCAAATTCTGGAAATGATGATGAAAAAGATGCTGATGGGGAAGATGTTCGTGTAACGATTACTGATCATGATGACTTTAGTATAGATAATGGTTATTTTGACGATGATTCAGACAGTGACTCAGACGCAGATAGTGATTCAGACTCAGACAGTGACTCGGACGCAGACAGCGATTCTGACGCAGACAGTGACTCAGACGCAGATAGTGATTCAGACTCAGACAGTGACTCAGACGCAGATAGTGATTCCGATTCAGACAGCGACTCGGATTCAGATAGTGATTCAGATTCAGACAGCGACTCGGATTCTGACAGCGATTCGGATTCCGATTCAGACAGTGACTCGGATTCTGATAAAAATGCAAAAGATAAATTACCTGATACAGGAGCAAATGAAGATCATGATTCTAAAGGCACATTACTTGGAACTTTATTTGCAGGTTTAGGAGCATTATTATTAGGAAGACGTCGTAAAAAAGATAATAAAGAAAAATAGCACTATTGATTCATTCATAAGTTATTTCAAGCCAGGTCTATATGGCCTGGTTTGAAATCATATTAAATTGAAAGGAGAAAAAGATGAGTATGGAAAATCATATAGAAAGATTGATTAATCATGTTGAAAAAACAATAGAAATAAAAGAATATGCTTTTTTAAGCCTTGGAAAATCTAATATAAAAGCCAAAGTTAAATTATTAAAAAAGCCTAATTACCTTAGAAGGGATATTACTAAAGAAATTCAAAAGTTTAGACAGAAGACAGGAGCGTTTCCTTTATGGGTGAAAATAGACATTGTGACTGAAAAAGAAGTTACTTTATTTAAAGATGTTAAAGATGAACTAACACAAACTAGAAGAAATTATATTGATTTTGGTATAGCTTTAGATCAATACTGGAATTTATCATTTTTACCAGAAGAAATAAACACTAATGCATTTATTAAACCGGTGAAAACAGATGGGAAAACAAAGCTTATTCTATCTGAACAAAATATCAATAACTATTTAAGAAAGTATACGAACCATAAGAAAAAGTTTGCTTATGATTTTTATGAAAACAAAGAAGTCATTAAGTTCAAAACTAAAGGTTTTATCTTAGACGAACAAAATATATATGAATTACACGATGAAGGTTATAAAAAAGGATTAAGAAAGGTCGATTATTTACATAAAGAAATAGATCAATTAATTGAAAGTGGTACATATTTCCTAGGAAATATGCTATCAGATACTGGAAGATATCAATATGGTTATTTTCCACATTTTGATAAAGAAATCAATTTCTATAATATATTAAGACATGCTTCTTCAACTTATGCATTAATAGAGGGTTTAGATTATTTAGGAGAAGATTTAACTATAGTCGAAAAGGCAATTAACTACGTTATTGAGAATTATTTCTATGATAATGAAGGTGTTGGATATATCTTTGATGATACAAAAGATATTAACGAAATAAAATTAGGACAAAATGCTGCCTTTATATTTGCGGTTTGTGAATATTTAAAGCATAACCCCAATAAGCAATACTTATGCGTGGCACAAAAAGTTGCTCGAGGAATTTTATCAATGATTAATCAAGATACATACGAAACAACTCATATTTTAAATTATCCGGATTTAACTGTGAAAGAATCATTTAGAATTATTTATTATGATGGTGAAGCAGCTTTAGCATTATTACGCTTATATCACCAAGATCATAATGATAAATGGTTGGAAGTTGTGAAGAAGTTAATGGATCGATTTATTGAAAAAGAGTATTGGCAATACCATGATCATTGGCTTGGGTATTGCACGAACGAGTTAGTTCAATTGTGTCCGCAAGATAAATATTTTGAATTTGGGATTAAGAATGTGAACACCTATTTGGAATATATTGAACAACGTGAAACAACATTCCCAACATTTTTAGAAATGTTAATGGCAACCTATAAGCTTATTCAAAAAGCAAAAGCTACACATCGTCAAGAGCTTGTGACTCAGTTGATTGATGAAGAAAAATTAATCAATGTGATTCATACAAGAGCAGAATATCAACGAGTAGGATTTTTCTATCCTGAAATTGCAATGTACTTCAAAAATCCAAAGCGAATTCTTGGTAGTTTCTTCATAAAACACCATGGGTATCGAGTTCGGATTGATGATATCGAACATTATATATCAGGCTATGTTCAATATCAAAAGGCACAGATTAAAGATGAAATATTATAGAATAAATTAAAGGTGAAGATGATGTATGATGTTTCACACTTCTCTTCACCCTTATATATCTTAATAAATTGGCGATTATAAATTAACTTTTAACGTTCTGAAAACAGTGAGCCATGTATCAAAAACATTTTTGTCATTAAATATTTGGGCATGTTTAATACTTTCCTTAGAAAATTGTTCTCTTAAGTTAGAATCGAGTAATAACTTTTTAACGCTGTGATAGAGTTGTTCTTTATTATCTTGTTCAATTAAAAAGCCATTTTTATGATTAACAATTAACTCAGAAGGTCCGTATTTGGTATCATAACTTACTGTAGGTACGCCTTTAGCAATCGTTTCAAGTACACCTAAATTGAATCCTTCCATTTTACTTGTCAATAAAGATAAATAGGCGGTCTCTATTTCTTGATTTAAATCATAAATGAAGCCACGTAAAAACACGTGATTTTCTAAATGATATTGAGCTATTAATTTACGATAATGTGTTTCTTCTTTACCAAACCCAAATAAATGTAACTGTAAATTTGGAAATGCTGGAACTAGCTTAGACATTAGTTCTATTTGATGATCTAATTGCTTTTCAGGAGAATAACGGCCGATAGAAATCATTTTGTTAGGCAATGGTTTGTTGTCACTACTATGATGAGATTCATTTGTATCAATATAACCTGCAGGTATAACGTAAATGGGAATAACGTTATTAATTTTTACAGATAAATCTGTTTTTTGTTGTTCAGTAGATACTATGATTCCTGAATATCGGGATAAGTTATCTAAAACAGGTTTATACGCTTGTTTGATTTCAGAATGATATATATCATTGATATTTTTTACGTGGGTACTGTGGAAAACGGCGAGAACTGGTATTTTAGTATCAGTTTGATCAATGATTGGCCCTGTAACGATGTTTTTATCACATAAAAATACGTCTCCTAAATGATATAGCGCATTAATTGCAAACGCTAAAAGTTCATTTTCATCGTTGAAAAAACGAACGCCTCGTGAAGTATTATAAATGATAGATTGTACCGTAGGATGTTCGTGCTCAGGGTTGTAATATTTTTGAAATTTAACTTTTTGTGTAGGTGTAAAAAATTGTTCCATCACGACTTTTTGTTGAGAGGTTAAAATTCTACTACAACTTAAAAAGCCTCTTGTATCGTAAAAATCTCTTCGAATTTTACGTTGTTGTATATCAAAATGGTTAATATAGTCTAAAGTTTGATAATTTGAATCAACAAAATGCACATACATTTTATATGTGTCGTTATCGTATATTTTAATATCATTCGTATTTTCAACGAATTTTAAGGTATAATTACATATATTTTTCCAATAATTTATCCAATCAATATGTTTTTTCTCAAAGTTAATACTATCTTGTAGAAAATCGTAAAGACTGAAAATATCTTTTGAATCGATGTTTAACGAATGTGCATGCATATATAAACGTGGTGACCAAGATGTGAATATGAGTTTATTTGGGACTAAATTATCTTTAAATAGCTTTAATCTATTGATCATAGCTTGTTCTATACCTGTTAATTTATTACCTAAATTCTTACCGATAGAATATATCATTATGATTTCCTCCCATTACATACGGTTTCAACTTAAATTAGAAATAAAAAATAATAATTTAATCTAATAATTTATTTTCTATTATTTATAGAATAAAATAAAGATTGTTTAATGTCTACTTATTATTCATATTTTGGATTTTACTAATCAATATTGAGAAGTATATTTTAAAAAGTTATCTCAGTGTTTTTAACGTTTGTGTTGTTGATGATGATCTATCTTAAGTTAAGCTTTTTCACTCTAATATTGGTTGTAGGTATAAGACAATAGAAACAAGAGAACTACATACACACTTGTGACTTAGAGAATATCGAATTCTAGTAATCAAGTTTTATGACATAATCCTATATTCGCGTATACTAAAATAACAGAAAATTCTAAAAAAGGATGATTTTGTATGTTTAGTTATCAAATAAATAAAAATATTAAATTAAAAATATTAGAAGAACGAGAAGCCGAACAGTTATTTAAATTAGTAGATAGCAATCGTGACTATTTAGCTGAATTTCTACCTTTTGTTGAACATACGAAGAAAGTTGAAGATAGTAAACACTTTATCCATTCGGCGTTGCAACAATTTATCGATGGTAATGGATTTCATTGTGGAATATGGAGTAATAAAGAATTGATTGGAGTCATAGGATTGCATTACTTAGATTTAGTTAATAAAACAACTTCAATTGGTTATTATTTAGCTGAAGACTTTCAAAAGAAAGGTATTATGACTAAATGTACTAAAGCGTTAATTCGCTATGTATATGAAGTGTATGATATTAATCGTATAGAAATACGAATGTCTACTAAAAATAAGAAAAGCAGAGCTATACCAATTAGACTTGGGTTCACGCAAGAAGGTATATTGAGAAGTAATGAACGATTACAAGGGGAATTCTCAGATAGTTATGTTTTTAGCTTGTTGAGGGAAGAATGTACGTATACTAGATAAAACTCCTCGAAAGATATGTTTATCTTTGTTTTAGCGAAAGCATTCAAATAAAATTTGATAATTCTCTAAACATTTTAAAAACGTCTGGGGATGATAATCCAGACGCTTAAATATATTATGCTTATTTTTCACGAAGTACACGTGTCATTTCTTCAATTTTACCGGTGTGTAATGGCACATGGATAGCATTTAACATTAATAATTCATCAAGTGTGTTACAACCTGCGATAGGTTGGTCTAATTTTTGAGCTAACTGCTCGTGTGTTAATTTTTTAGCACGTTCTGGTAATGTTTGAATGTGTTGTTTGATTTCGTTGATAGCAGGTACATCTTGTCCCTTCCAGTCTCTAGGATTTGAACCATATCCAAACAATTTATTATATTTTTCAACATCTACGACATGTTGATTGCCCAATGATAATGCTTGTTCAAAGATTGTTAATACATGACCATATTGCCAATGTAAAGTGTTTGGGAAATGTTGAGTTTCTTTATCTAATACTTCTTCAACATTCCAATTGTCATAATCGGCTAAAAGATTGTTTACGCCCAATTCAATGACATTATAAACTGTGATATTACTCATCATATTACTCCTTTCATATATCGATGGTATTACTAAAAATACCCATTAAAAAGGTAGCATATGCATTAAAGATAAAAGTTATCACAAGTTTTAGTTTAAATTTAATGTATATGGATCTTCTCTTTTTTAATCTGTTCCTTTAATACATATATAAACATATCAGTGTATTAGTTGTAAAAACTGAGAAGTAAGATGAATCTAGAGTTGATTAGAAACATTGATATACGAATTAATTGATAATTCAACTAATAACTCGAAATTTAGTTCAAATGCAGTAGGCCTTTTTGATAGAAATGAAGAACAAAGATTTAGATTGAGTAACGAATGTTTATAAAGTAGTTCGAGATTAGTATAGGAAAAGCGTACCTCTTTCTTTTTAAACTCCTACGAGATACATTTATTTATCATCTAATCTGATAAGTTGGGTTCTATTGAGTCAGTGACACTTAAAATATGATGGTCATATACCTATTGATTATGAATCATTATGCTTTTTCTTATTTTTATCTTTAATCATTTCAGAAGGAACAGCAAAGATAAATACTAGAATAAACAAAATGAGCGCTAAATGAGGTACATTTTCTAGGAAATACCATCTTAAGTGCCAGTCAAACATATCATTTGCATAATTTACAAAATACTTGGTAAACAATAAAGCAACACATATGCCTGTTAAAGTATCTAAAACTTTAGTTAATAATGTCATTAAAGTACTCCTTTATCCCATTTTTAATTAACTATTTATAAATATATTAATAAATAATTATCTTTAAATGCAAATAAATTATTAAAAACTTAAAAGATATAAATAACCCCCTGAATTTTCAATTACCGAAAATTTAGGGGGTTTTTAATATTATAGTTCTTGTTTGTTAAAAATTTTAATCGATAAAATATAAGAGATAATAATTGAAATCAATCCAAGTATTCCATAAATAGAATATACAACATAGCTTTGTGTGTTGCTCAGCATTGTAATCATAGAGCCACTTCCTGTTTGATTACTCAATATCATTGATGCGATATAGAATAAGAAATAGATAATAATGACAGCAAATGTTGTAGTCATCACAATGACATTTGAATTTTCAGAACCGAATTTGAATGTTAGAGGAAACATAATGGAGAAAGTCCCTGCGCCACCAATGGCAACACATAGTGAAATGAATACCATACTTAAACTTTGTGTGATTAGACCGACACTAGGTACACCTGCAAGTATCCCAACTAATGCACACAAGAGAAAAATAGTATAATAACTTTTAACATAATCAGCTCTTCTAACAGGAAGTGTGGATATGTAATTCATCCATCTTGAGTCCTTTTCACGTTTGAAGTTATCCGTAATAGGAGATATTAAAAAAATGATAGCAAGAAAGCTGTTCATCGTTGGATTTAAAAATGAGAAAACGACTGCAGCAATAATTCCGACTACTAAATAGATGAAAAATGATTTTTTAGCTGTATAAAATATACTAAGAGTAAGACCTTTCATTATACTTCACCTCGCATAATAATTTTAGTTGCATCATCGATTGTCTTTAGTGGTTGTGCATCAGGTACTTTTTGATAGTTATTCACTAAACTGATTTGTCGATCATTACGTCTGCGCGTTGCGATTAGATACTCATTTGAAATATTGAAATGCTCAACTGGTTGATCGATGATGCCGTATTGGCTCAATAAAACTTCTTTACTTTCTTTTAAAATAATTCGACCATCACGCATAAAAACGAGCTGAGTAGCTAGCTGTTCAATATCTTCAGAAATATGTGATGAAATTAATATGGCACGATCGTCTCCTAAATAATCCTCTAGAATTTCTAACACATGTTCACGTCCTGATACGTCCATACCTGCTGTAGCTTCATCTAAGATTAATAATTTAGCATCATGGCTTAAAGCAATTGTTAAAGCTGCTTTCATACGCATTCCTCTTGAGAATGTCTTAATTTGATTATTTGTTGGTAGTTCAAATGCTTTGATTAAAGAAAAGAATGTATCGCTGTTCCAAGCATCATATATTTCAGTAAAAACTTTATTGATATATTGTAGAGTTAATTTATCTGGAACACGTAAATCATCAAAAACTACACCTAAATGTTCTTTATATTTGAAGTCGTTCTCTGTCACCTCTTTATCGAAGAATTTCAGTGAACCATTATCTTTATGTCTATTTCCTACAAGTGTATTAATGAGGGTAGACTTACCTGAACCATTTTTCCCAATTAAACCCACTACCTCGCCAGGTTTAACAGAGAATGTGATGTCAGTAAGCTGAAATTCTGAATTCTTATATGATTTATTGAGTTGCTGAACTTCTAATAAGTTTTCCATAATTTACTCCTTTTCTTTAAATTAGTTTTAGGATTTCTGTTCTGATTTATAAAAATTACTGACTTTCAGTAAATATCCCAATGAATTATAGATAAATAAAATGATAAACAAAATTATGCCTAGCGATTGATTCATGCCTGTAGTTATTGAGAATATTCCCAACATCATAATTCCTATAAAAAGTAATACAATATTCTGCTGGTGCACTTTATACAAGGAAACGAGTGTGATGTATCGCTCTCCTTCGTCCATAATATTAAATGCTTTTTCAGTGTAATGTTTCTCTCCTAATTTAGGGTATCGAGCATCAAATTTTCTATAAAATATCCCAATCATTATGGATGAAATGATTGTAATAAAGAAAGGAATCATTATTAGAGCAATGTGATTCTCAGATGAATTTCCTATGACGGGTATTAAAATTGCAATAAAAGCGACAATTAATTGCATTGTGTAAATAAATCTTACTTTCAATGATTTGATGTATGATTTATTTTCATATGTATCTGCTAAATCATCTGAAATATTTGCGTCAATTTTAGCTTTATAGTGAAGTGACGCGTTTTGGACTATAAATAAATACACAGTAAGTATAACATTTATTAATGATGCTACGATGGTTGTATAAAGCACAACTTTAAAGTTAGCGAACTGTGCATAATTAAATAACTTCTCCCAGTTAATAGCTCCTATGATGTATCCGATGATGCCTCCAACTAATCCTCCTAATAAACATAGAAGTGCATACCTTTTTATTTTCAAAAGTCTTCCTCCTCCATAATAAAGATATCTTCAACAGGTTCACCAAAGATTCTTGCAATTTTTATTGCGGTTAATATAGATGGTGTAAAATCGTTGCGTTCTATTAAAGACACCGTTTGTCGTGATATTCCAGCTTTTTTAGCAAGCTCTGTTTGG
>OIFK01000299.1_pt1 | contig 26491 bp, 19 predicted proteins | sample 1582071 | NCBI WGS metagenome assembly OIFK01 (sample SAMN07501052, study PRJEB24779) | human gut metagenome | isolation source: stool | host: human infant | place: USA: Pittsburgh, PA | reverse complement strand
TTCTTTCCTTTTCTCTAAGAATTTTTTACCGACCCCCAGTTTAACTGGGGGTTTAGTCATGCCTATTCGGCGTACAACGGAAAGAACCCCCGATACAAAGCGTATCGGGGGTTCTTATTAACAAAAATACTAATTACGATTCTTCTTAAACACGTCAACTTATTTCACTAATTTTATAATTACCACTTCTACATACAACATTAAACAAGCCATCAGAAAGACGTATCAAGAAATGTTCTATATCTTTAGCATCTAAAAGATTAGCACTATCATGCACCAATTTCTCTATTGATGTAGAGTTAGTAACCTTATAAAAAAAATGATGTGGAAAATCTTTTCTATCTACACCTGATGTAAAATTAAATTCATTTAAATACAATGCTTGCTCATTAGTATAAGAAAAGTTTATTACTTCATTAGCCTCTACAGATATCTTTTTATTATTATCATCAGTTAAGACTAACTTGATACTATCTAAATCATAAGTAATCGAAGTTATATCCAAAAAAATAGTATTAGCCAAAATTTTATATGCTGGAATCCATATGTTGTTCATTATATCCTCACTGTTTTCTTTTACGTCCTAAATATCTATAAACATAATCCCAACCAAAATAAAATACTAATATTGTGATATAAGAAGCAATGAAGAAATAAATATCATTTTCATCTTCTATTATTTCAGGATTTATAATTAGACTAACGGTCATACCTATAAAAAGAAAGATGAATATACCTCGCACAAAATAATTATAGAGTTTTAAAAACATATACGTACTCCTAACATAAGACTATACTTTCACAACACAACAAAAAGTTGTAATTCTATTACCGCATAAGCCTTATAGCTATTAATATCATAAAAAATATGATTAGAAAACTATTTCATATTAAATAGATTATTAATCTCTCTAAATCCATTTCGCTTAAACGCTTGTATTAATAGCTTTACTTGTTTATGACTTAACAGATATAAAAGTATGTGGAATACTATCACCGCTAGTATTGTTGCTTTTAGATTTCCTTCATATCCACCAGTGATCATTGAGTAGATAAAGGCTATATCCATAAGAATAAGCGGAATAGTACATATAATAACCTTGTAGATAAAAAATTTACTATACATTAATCTACACCTATAAAATAGCCCTACAATAACAAACGCTTCAATCTAGTCAATCATTCAATTAAATATCATCCACAATAATATGGCTGTCATGAAATATAAATAATACCGAAAAACCTTTGCATTAGAATAGCTTTTTGAGGATTTAAGTTTGAATGTTGAAATAATTTCAACAATAAATAAAATACCTACATTTACATAGAGTAAACTAAGGTAATCAACTAAATCAGGAATAAAAAATGTTTGCACTATGAGAAAAAGACTTGCCGGAATCCCTAAGCCTAAAAAAAGAGTATATAGAGTTGGGAATTTCAACTCCATATTACTTTTTAAAATATAAATTCTGAACAACCTAAATACATAATAAGCAAATAAACCTACAGGAACCCCAATTTTATAAATAGACAACGGAATCATCTGTTAACACACTCGCTTCTGCACTCAACATTATTAATAGTTCATTTCTAATATATCACAACTCTTATATAACTTCATATAATAAAACGAGGTATCGTATGCAAAATACAATACCTCGTTTATATTATGAACTTTAATCATCTAAAATTGCTTAAATATTATAGCTATTAATATAGCAAAGCCACTACCTAAGCTACTCCGTCAAAGAACGTAATAACCGTAATTTCTCTCGGACAGTTAATACGAATAGGGAACCAGTGTCCAGATCCGTTATTGACGTAACATACGCTATTTTTCTCTGTATAGCGACCTTTTACATATGGTGTACCAATCGGTACCCAAGGCATGCCAAAGAGGATAATTTGTCCACCATGAGTATGTCCGGACAAGGTTAATGGCACATTGCGTTCGATGGCTTCATCAAAGAATTCTGGATGGTGGGCCAACAGAATAACAAAGGCATTATTAGGGATACCGGACAAGGCCTTATCAATCATGGCTTCACGATTTTCTTTACGCCGTTCATTGTCATAGGATACGCCAGCAATATAGACCGGTTGTTTACCTCCCATGATTTGGATGTTGTCATTAATCAGTACATTTAATGGCGTTTTTGTTTTAATATCATCAACGATTTTATTTACATCGTGATGGAATTCATGATTGCCAAGGATATAGTCTACGCCATCAGGAATTTGTTTTGCAAATACCTTTAAGCGATCACAAACTTCAGGTAACCATTGTATCTTGTCGATAAGGTCACCGGTGATGACAACGCGATTTGGATGTTCTAGTAGTGCTAATCGCAAGATTTCGTCAAAGTCATCTAGGTCGATGCTCGGCCCAATATGGATATCACTGAGTTGTACAATCTTATAATCTGCAAGTCCTGGCGGTAGGTTGGTATAGCCAAAGCTTTCATGGGTCACAACGATTTCTCGTTGTCCTTCATAGGCAGCATAACCTGCACCACCCATAGCAGCCAAAGGTACAAGAGTACCTACGGTTCTAAAGAAAGCACGGCGCCCAGTCCGTTCTTCTACAGGAACCTTATGGGAGATACGATTGACCAGTGCATAGATCAAGGCCAATATGATGAAAACTGGTATACACAAGAATATGGCGAATACTACGCCATAGCTTTCCGTTCTAAACAAGTTAAGCCATTCATACCAAGGCGTGCCGTATAGATCAACTTGGTATAAGAAATAGTATCGTACCGCGCAGAACCAACCAGCGACCACCAAAATATAGGCTAGCCATGCAGGCCATAGTTTTTTCGGTTTCCATAAATAGAGGTACAATCCCCAAAAGCCTAAAAAGGCTATGGCTAGCACCACAAGAAACACAATATTTATAATTAATTGCATATACGCTCCTAACTGTATATCAAGTAATGGCTAATACATTGAGACAAAATCAGTGTTCGTCTCATAAATTTATTCTACAATAGGACATAATTCTGTCAATTTACCATGAGGTCCCGCCCAAGCATAATCGGCGAATTCCTCCCGTTTGATGAGCATCCAATCCTTAGGTAATTGCTTTTGTATCGATTCGATTGAAGTATGGGATTCAGTATACATCAAATCGCCTCGAAAGGCCTTTATAAACCATTTACGATGAGAAAATACATGAGTTAATTCTTTCACAATAACTGGTTGCAAGGATAGACCAAAGCCCAATGCCCCTACGAGCTCAGTTAAACCAGATTCTGTCGCATCATAGGAATCCGCATTTTCTACAGATGGAAATTCCCACATGGAACGCAACAGGCCTCGATTAGGGCGTTTATGTAGCAAATAATAGTCGCCATAACTAAGGATGCCTACAAAAACAGGCACATCTACAACCTTTGTTTTCTTGATACGCACAGGCAATTGATCGGTTAAATTATGTTGGTACGCATGACACGTATTAACAATGGGGCACTCACCGCAACGTGGCGTCTTAGGGATACATACGGCTGAACCAAAATCCATCAAGGCTTGGTTAAAATCGCCTGGTCTATCATGAGGCAATGTATCCTCTACGATAGCGGTAATCACCTTCTTGCCCTTTGTGCTCAAAATATCATCGAATATGCCATACAAACGGGCATAGATACGCAATACATTTCCATCAACGGCTACCTCTGGCTCGCCATATGCCATAGATAACACAGCGCCGGCCGTATAGGAACCGACGCCCTTCAAAGATTCCATATCCTTGCGATTATGAGGCACTACGCCGCCATAATTATTCACCACATCTTGTACGCCTAGACGTAGGTTCCGAGCACGGCTATAATAACCAAGGCCTTGCCAAGCGTGGACCACTTCATCTTCGGATGCCTTTGCCAACTCTTCTAATGTAGGAAACAAACGCATCCAGTTGTCATAATAGGGCTTCATCGCCTCAATGCGGGTCTGTTGGCTCATTACCTCAGACACCCACACCTTATAAGGGTCACCGCAGTCACGCCACGGCAAATCCCGTTTATTTACATCATACCACGCCAACAACTGTGGCACCCACTTGGGGTTATTTATCTCTTTCATAGTTCCTCAATATAGGTATATGTGAAAGCACATCCTATACTTTCACTATACGCTACTCATTAATATATAAATCGATACGAGCCAACAATTCACTTTCCATGACATTATCGACCTCTGTTAAACGCATATCCTCGACATGACTGTTATCTGGGCCAAATCGGATAGGTCCCTTTAGCAACTTGCCCTCTAATAGCATAGGAAGCCACGTACGGTCCCCTTCCCACATATGCTCATAAGGGACATCGGCCAATGTAAACCAATGCGGCTCCATCTCGTCTGATTCAATGGGGTTTACATCGGTAACGCGCACAAAATATACATAGCCCACATGGGTTAGACTTTCATCATAAGGAAACTGAAAATCAAAAAGAGCTACGCACTCTAAATCAGCAGCATTAACAAGAATGCCCGATTCCTCATATAGTTCACGAACGGCGCATTGGCGAAAGCTTTCACCAGCATTGATTTTACCGCCAAAACCATTATATTTATCAGCGCCAAAGCCGCGTTTTTTACGGCCCAGCAAAATTCTATGTTGTTCATCTATGGGAAATACCAAGGTTGTAGGTTTCATAAGACCTCCTATAATTTGGTAAAGATTATTAATATATTATACCATTATTTCATGTGTAATACTGTCATTTATGGTATGATTAAAGGTATGAGATGAAAGGAGGCGCACCATGAACGAACCACTTATATTTGATATTGCACTAGGCCGTACAAAGCCGGTAAATATGCGTGACGCAAGTGTGCGCTGTCCATTCTGCGATCAGTCAAAGTTAACAGATATTTTGGCGCAAGATGGTCACATCATATGGCTCATGAATAAATATCCTGTTTTACAGGACACATGGCCTACGGTCATCGTTGAAACAGAAGGTGACCAAGGCGAACTATCCACCCTTTCCGTTGATGATGCAACACGGATCATTCAATTCGGTCTAGATAAATGGCATGAAACGATTGCCACAAAGGAATATAAATCCGTTCTATTCTTTAAAAACCATGGTCCCATGTCTGGCGGTTCCATACGCCACCCACATAGCCAGATTATAGGCCTACGCACCTATGATTATCATGAGGATATTACCGTTAAAAACATGAATGGTTGGCTATTACACGAAGATCAAGATATCCGCATCACCTTATCCAAACACCCTATTATTGGATTCTTTGAATACAATTTGCGGTATAAACCTGATGCGCCTGTCCGCTCCATCGCCATGCGCTTACAACAGACCATACGCTATGTACTAGATAGCTTGGCAAAATTTTCCCAATCCTATAACTATTTTTTCTATCAACTAGAAGATGGTTACGAATATATCAAGGTAATTCCTCGCTATATTACAACGCCGCTCTACGTGGGCTATAAAATTCCACAAACGTGCAATGATGAACGAGCTGCGAAAATTTTACAGAATATTACACCCTATTTTGAATTGAAATAAGAACCCTCTGCTACGAGTTCCGTAGGTTAGAGGACTCTAGTAAGGACATATATGAACATTTACGCCATTGGAGACCTTCATCTATCAGGCAATCCACCTACGAAGCCGATGAACATATTCGGTCCCCACTGGGACAATCATTGGCAACGTATAAAAGAACATTGGCTGTCCACCGTCACCGATGAAGACATTATCTTTCTCGTAGGCGACATGAGCTGGGCTTTGCGCCTCGATGAAGCACTCTACGACCTCAACGAAATCGCTAGCCTTCCGGGTCAAAAATTTATGATTCGCGGTAACCACGATTATTGGTGGTCATCGGCAAACAAAATGAAAAATGCCATGGGCGATGCTATTACCTTTTTACAAGGCCACGGTACAGCCCGCATTATCAACCTCACAACTCAGGTTAATACACTTACTGGTGAAAGCCACCCCAACGAACAGCAATGCATCTTAGCCTTTGGTGGCACCCGCGGATATATTTGCCCTGATGATGCTAGCTTTGAACCGGATACAGATCAATCTATCTATGACAGAGAAGTTATACGTACCGAAGTGGCATTACAAGAAATGGAGCAATCAATCCAAGCATTACAAAAAAAATATGCTGAAACAGAGAATACCAGCGAACCACTACCTGTAACGCGCATTCTATTGTTACATTATCCACCATTCAATGAAAATAACGCCCCATCAGGCTTTACAGACCTTATGGAGCGCTATCATGTCGATATATGCATATTCGGCCATTTACATGACCAAAATTCTTTCAAACGGATTCCGTCAACATTTGGAACCACTAAATTAGAACTTGTCTCTGCAGATTATGCAGAATTTAAAATACAAAAAATATTGTAATCAAGATTCTTATGTTACATCATATATGAAACATTGAGATTTATAAATACAATACGATATAAGGAGCATTATGAGTCGCATTCATAAAGAGCATTTACAAGCAGGCTATATCTTTGGCGATACAATCAATCAAGAATATATCTATTTGCCATCCGGCGAAGTAGGCACAGACCATCCATTGGCGGTCCTCGAAACGCCTACAAAACGAGAGGACCTCACATTGGATGAAGCTGTTCATATGATTGATACGCTAACATTAAAACGTTGTAGCCATCCTACATTAGGTAAAAAATCATTTTAATAAAAAAGGAATTACAATCATGGGGCTGTAACAGAATTCGGTTTTACCGCATTCTAGTTGCAGCCCCTTAGTCATATCTATTTGGTGTACAAAAATATCAATTCTTCAATCCACTAATTATAACTACTTTCACACAACAATTTTAATTGTTGTAACGCCGCTCTATTAAATTCCTCTGACTGATAAGTTATTGACTGACCTAAAGCACGAGTATATATACCTTCTGGAAGCTTTATACTCACATCATTTTTTATATCATAAAAGAACGGTTCATAATCTGTAATATGATTATTACCATATCGACTAGGATTAACCAACAAATTAGGAGCAAAAAAATCAGGTTGTCCATTATCTGACTCTATTTCCAACAACACAACATCACCAACACTCCCAAAGTTATATAATGGACCTTTAGTCAGTTTTCGATATTCACCAGTATTTAAATCATATATTTCTCCAAATCTTTTCTTCTCAGACATTCTAGTTAATACAAGATATGAATTGTTAATAATTCCATTATATGTCGAATATGAATCTAAAGAGATAAGATTAACCGTATTTTGAAGATTTCTTACAACATTAGAATTATCCATATAAACATATCCATATAAAGATGGTGAGAATATAAACTGATTTTTATATGAAAACTCTTGACTAACTAAGTGAAATGCAAACTTTTCTCTTTCTGATTGATATATTTTTTGGTTCATAATAACTAATATGTTATCTTTATCCAACACAATCTGATATCGTTTCGCATCATTTTCAATTATAGGTAAAGCATATAAATCCATAGCATTATTAGTAATACGTAAAATGCTCCAAGTATGATTCTTCTCTTCTAATAACAAGTATAAAGCCTCATTATTATAAGCAACATACCTTATAGCTGAATCGAATTTTTTAGCAATGGAATGAAGATCAATAGTCTCATATTCATTAAAATTTCTCACATTATAAACAGTTAAAACATGAGAATCTAATCGTATTAAACTCCCTTGTAAATTCATATCAAAATTTTTTTGCTGATTATTATACAAATAATAACCAATTGTAACAAAAACAGCTACAATAAGAACAGTCATTGTATAGGATTTTATACTTTTTTTCATATATCCCCCTTTTAAATGCTAAGGTCGGATCACCCCCGCAACCAAACCATGACCCATTGCGTAATCATTTTCTAGTGCGCCCCGAACATCTGCCGGAGAAAGAACATGCTTCAAGTTATTCAATGTTACATTACTATCAGAACTTACATATACTAAAGGAAATATAGATGATGTTACACAATTCCAGCCGCCAAGATTATAATTCCAACTTACACCTGGTTGCTCATATGTATCACCAGAATAAATAACTTCTCCCGACTTATTCACCCCTATTTTTACAGCTTCAAATAACTCACCTGTTTCTGGATTAATATTTGTATAACCATGTTGACTTAAATAACTATTCATTGCATAAGCAGCATCATTTCCATTAATATTTAAAAAATAAACAGTTTTGTCATCAGTACCAGGATGATAGTCATAATTAAATGCATACACACCTTTACCTATAACCGTAGGATGTCCAGACAAACGAGTTACGTTTCCATATCTACCAAAGTTAACCTCTTCATAAGAGCCATCAGAAAAGCCAAAAATTAAAGATACATGTCCAGTACCTTCATTTTCTACACCTAAAGCCACCGAAACAATAGATTCATTCGGATGTCTTGCTCCAACATCATTCCATTTTGTTGCATTCCCCGTTGATGCCATACCAGCTATTGTAGGCTTATTAATTAACTTATTTACAGCACCGCCAAGAACTACACTCAACAATTGAGCTTGATCAGGATTATCTTCACCTACCTTATCAATAATTTTTTTAATTGCCAATTGGTTAATAGCAGATGCCATACCAGCTGAGCCCTTAGGATTCCCTGCTATCTGAGCTGATATCTCTGATATAGCTACATGTAATCCAACCTTTTCTAAAGAACCCGATTTCCAATTCTTTTGTTCACTTATTCTATGCACTTCTTCAAATGCATTCTTAGCAAATAAACGTGCCAACTCCTGACGTTCTTCAATTTTCTTTTTATCAAAAATCTTATCTAGTTGATGTAATGTATTTTCGGTATTGGTATTAATAGTCCTAGTATCAATTTCTTTACCATCTACTGTTAGTATACCATCAGAAATAGCAGATTGAGTAGTCGAGCTTGCTTTACCTTTAGATCCTACGCCTAAATTTGGAACTAGACCGATATTATTATAGATCTTATCATAGCCTTTTTTATCATTAGTCTTCATCTCTTCGAGTTTCTTTTTACTACCATAGTAGTTATAGCCAATTCCATTGTTGCTATATGTATACTCAGCTTCATTTTGGATGTCTTTCATCTCAAGAGATTTAGTAGTCAATGTATTCTTAGCTTTTGGAGCGTCACTTTTAATGACGGCACCTTCTAATGTAGTCCCATTCCCTACATGAATATCATAGCCATCTTCTCCAGCATAAATACCTGCTTGGTGAGTTACGCTTTTCCATTTACTATCAATGCGACCTACACTTGCACTTATACTACCTGTTGGGTTCTTGAAATTAGGTGTAGAAGAAACAGAGAAGCCAGCAGATTTACTGTGTTCTTTAAAGTTATCTACATCTTGCAAGCTTTGAATATGTAAATCACGACCTGTATCAACTTCAACTTTCTTACCAGATACAGTAGAGCCAATCATAGTAGTATCTCGCTTTGCTTTAAGTTGTGCTAATTGTGCGGCTTTAATCGTCGTTGGTACATAGCTTTCTTGGTGAGTATCTCCATTTTGACGAGCCATATTACCACTCGCATTAATATCGAGAAGGCCGCCACCAGTCAAACTAATACCAGCACCGACACTCCATCCAGAGCTTTTATAAGTATTCTTAACATCTACAGTATTTTTACCCGCTGCAAGGTTGATATCACGAGCACTATCTAATACTAGTTTTTTTGCTTGTACTGTTTCACCAGTTAAACCAATACCACTTTGCTGAGCATCACGAGCCTTGATTTGTACTTCACTATCACTAACAAGAGTACCACCTTGATATGTATTTGTATCTACTACTTGTCCTTGCTTTCTAGATGTGCTACCAATACTTACCGAGAGATTTACAGCATCATCAATATTTTTTTGACCACGTCGGGAATGATTTTTTGTGTCTTTTAATACTTTACCATCAGGATCACGAAGTTTGACGCCCTTAACCGCTTTATCTACTGCCGCATATCCATCTTGCAATTGTTGACGTGCTTCATTGAGTTCAAGTGCAGCTAAACGCTTATCATCACGGCTACCCGCTTGTTTTATAGTACGTGTTGCATTAGTAAGCGTATTAGCCACTGCACCACCTAATGATACGGTAAGCCCCGTCTTCTTATAGCGTTCATCATGGGACATGTGGTTATGGTCTACGTTACCATCTAATGTAACAGCAGAGCCGTCTAACACAGCACCGTCTTTAGCAACAATATCAGTGCTTGTGAGATGAACGGTATCATTCGCTTTGACAGTAACAGTACCTTTCGCGCTAGCAATTGTATTTCGTACAGTAGATTCTTCATGGTTAGCTTCATCTATATTGTGTTTTTCTTTACCTATAGTAAAGCCTATCCCTGTACTACCAAGTAATCCAGATTTCTTATGACGATATACACTAGTACCATCTGTAATCGCTTTATCTGCACCAAGTTCTACCTTTCCACCAGCTGTAACATCTACTGTATGTTCGCCTATAATTTGAGCAGATTGACCGGTTACATCTTGAGCACTTGTAATCTGTATATCTTTACCACTTACTGTAGAGCCTGTTACAGCTGTAGTAGTTGCATCATCAACTGCATTGGTACTTTCACGTTTGACCAAGCTTTTCTTTTTATCTACATACACATGATTAACTGTACTATTGGCCTTCGCTGTATGTAGTTCAACCGTATTACCAACTACCTTAACTATATCAGCCGCTAATAGTTGGCTGCCTTCTAATTGTACAGCATCAGAAGCTACAACAGAAACGTTCTTACCTTCAATGCTACTCCCAACCGATGATTGTGCGTTAACAAGATCATGAGACTCCGTCGTTTGAGAATGTCCGCCACCAGATTTACCTGTATCAAAACGATGTTCTTCCAGTTCATGTGTAGCATTCATGGCTTTCATCGTTACATTATGGCCGGCCGTCACTTGAGTGTTCACATCAGAGGTAATAACACCTGCCGCCATAGATACATTTCGGCCTGCGACTACTGTTGTTTCACCAGCACCACCAATACGACCTTGATCTACACCGGTTATCGTTTCACGTCGATTATTTCGACTATTCCACTCAATTTTGCTATTAGCTGCCTCATACTGTACGCCTGTATTAATTACATCACGTCCAGCACTAACCTTTGTGGAACCAGCTACATTAGTTTGTGTAATGGTACCACCTTCATTAATGACGTCCTTCTTAGCATATACAGAGACTGTATCGTTGCCTATAATAGTACCTTGTGTATTACGAACTTCATCATTCGCTATAACCGTAGTAGTATTACCTTTGATAAGCCCATTATCATTGTGAATAGTATTACCAGTAAGATTCACATCTTTATCCGCCACAATACTACCGCTATTTTTCATAGTATCAACAGAAAGGTTAATGGATTGAGCCTGTAAGTTAGCTGCACCTTCTACCCGTTTTGTAGTTGGGGCTAAATATAGAGTCGGTACTAGTACAGTTTCTGTTTTACCATTTGGCAATACAACAGCCTTACTAACTAGGAGTACTACATCCTCTTTAAGATTCTTTTGCTCAGCCGCTGTTAAGCCTCTACCTAATGCAATAGATTGAGATTTTGTTACACTAATCCCTGCATCCATCAATTGGCGATATTGTTCCTCTGCTGAAAGACCAGATTGCAGTCTACTTTTACCGGTTTGACGCATAATCTCTTGCATAACGAGCTGTTGCTCATAATAGCCATCACCCAATCGTTTTTGTATATTCATAGGGTCTAATTTAAGTCGAGATAATACGTAATCAGAAGATAAGAAATTACGACGATTTGTGAAGTTTGGATCGGTTTCAATCACATAGGTAGTATTAGGGTTCGTCGATAACTGACTCATACTATTTAATAAAGATGCATCTACTGTAGCATCACTTGTACTATTTTCAACATGACTACCATATACGGCAACAGGGATATCTGTAGGGTTGACTATCGTATTCTTATAGTCAGCCGTTCGTATATTAGTCGTATCCCGTCCACGTCTCCTCCGACGACTATAAGATGTTGCTGTACCATCTTCAGTAATATATTCATTACCTTTAGGATTACTTTGTTCATACTGACCTACTGTACCAGTGATATCTCCAGCAGCACTAATTTGACTAGATTCATTCGTCATATGATCGACATCCATATGTAAATCCCCACCGGAAATAATCCGCCCAGGATTAGATGTATCTACCACATCTTTTTCACGAGTACGATCATATTCATACTTAGTCCAATCCTCATGATATTCACCATTTATAGAAAGTTGAAGATTCTCACGAGTATGAATAACAACCTTATCTTTTGGAATTTGCTCATGATCTAAATAGATTCGTTCTTCCGATAATTGGTATCGCTTAATGCTACCAGATGGTGCTACTTCGTTTTTAATATGCTCTTTTCCACCTACCGCTACACGTTTAAGGGTAATCCCACCATTTTTATTGTCTACAGATTTAGCATATAATGCACCACCTTGACCAAATTCAATGGTAGACGCTGTATTTACAATACTATCTATCTTACCAGACACAGTTCCTGTAGAATCCATCGTTTTACCAAGTTGTAGTTGTCCCTCAGCTTTAATCACACTACCATCAGTATTGACAATCGAATTGGTTGCTATAGATAGATCTTTTTGGGCAATCATAACAGGAGCATCTTTAGTCTCTGTATTACCCTTTTGAATAACAGAATCGGTAGTAATCTTAGCGGTATCCACATACAATTTACCACGATTCATCTGCTCAAAACTTTTTGTAGTAACATCTGCATCTGTAGCAGCAATAGTACCGATATTTTGCAATTTGCCAGTACTATCCACGGTTAACTTATTTTGTGCAGATAATACGCCTTGGTTATTCACACCAAAACCATCATTGGTGCCAACTAAATACATACTATTGGCGTACATACCACCAATAGCAGCTACATCAAGGCCAACTTGACTAGATTCACCAGTTTTGTGAACATTCGTAACTTTACCAGAAGAATCTACAGAAACAGCATTCTTCCCCGTCACAACTTGAGTATCTTTCGCCCAAACTTTACCATTCAGCTGAACAGCCTCAGCTAGCATATCTGTACGCGCTGTTTTCGATGCATTAAGTCCTTTTTCACCTACTGTGATACTACCTTGTTGTACTTGATAGCCTGTAACACTACCGTTATTGATAATTGGATTCCCCGTTGTTAATGTAGCACTATTAGCATTGATAAAGGTTCCATTATTAACAGAAATACCATTCGGGTTGGCAATGATAACATGGGCCTTATTGCCGGCAACTTCAAGGGCACCATTCATAGAAGTTGCACCCGTACCTGTTACCTCATTTAAAATCGTATTCGCTGTAGGTCCGACTAGATTCGGATTTCCCATAATGTAACCTGCCAGTTCCGTATTCACAGGACGATTGGCATTATTTAAAATAAGCCCTTTATGATCTACATTAAATGCATCATATTGGTTATGGGATAGACCTTTATCATTAGGCGTATTGATATTGACTACAGTCATACCATTACGAGTCTCTTCTGTTTTTGGCCCTAATGCACCTTGAGCAGGTACAACAGGATTGGCTAACGCCATTGGAATCCATGGGGCAGAATTTGTGGCAAGCAATGCAGCAAAGATGGCCATTGCCGTATGTTTTCTAATATTCATATTATGTATCTCTCCTAAGTATATAAAACAATATGTATTATGTATCTATATAACTCTCTATGTACAACACTTAAAATTGATAACTTCCTCTAAACGCCCAAACACGGGTATCTGTATTAAAGCCTTCTGGTTTCTTAATTGGCGTCCCTAGTGATACATCATAATTAACAGCGTCACCAACAGTGCCTCGTACACCAACGACACCACCAATCAAGGTATTACCTAGTTGAGTTTCTGTAGATGGTCCCCATACATGACCAATATCTATTCCTATATAAGGTGTAATCTGTTGTTTTCTAAATGGTAATGACCATTCACTTTGTACATAGTACCCAGAATCACCTCGTAGTGTTTCTTCCCCACTAAATCCACGTACTGAATACCGTCCCCCAATACTAAACTGATCCGTAGTAAATAAGCGCTGATTCGTAAATTGACTTCTAAAACGCATCGAGAATATACCTTGCTTATGACCGATTCGTACTCCCGTTTGAATCTGCCCTTCAACCCCAGCCATTTTATATAGTGTAGTTGGATTATCTGCCAAACCTTCCCAACTTCGTACCTTAGCACCTAATCCTTTAATGCCTTGACGATAAAATACATACACATCACTTACTGTATTGCCTCTATATTGGCGATGAGATAATCCTAATTCTACCGATGTAGTATGTTGTTCTTGAACACCGACTTCTACATCATCCAAATAATTATGACGAGACTTATGATTAACTTTAGCAATAACTGATGTTTTCGAACGACTAGTTCTATTTAAAACCTGCTCTACCGATACCTCTGTACCTTGTGTGGTACCAGCCGAACGAAATGCATTTGGCATAAACACCAATTGATTATAGCTATACTTATATGTAGATAATCTATACGTACGATTGCCATCTGGAATCGTATAATTAACTGCATATTGCTTTGACCCATGGCCATCATCATGTGGGCTTATATCTTTAGTGAAATTAGCCGTTAATGTATCATTAAGCCCCAGCAATTGACTAAACGATAAAAATACAGTACCTTGATACTCGCCTGTAGCTTTATATCCTGAATTATCTAAGATAAATGAGCCATGCACAAATCCTTTTTGTTCTACCGTAAGCTTAACAATAGAATGTAACGGCTTGGTACCTGGTTCAATCGTCATCTTTATATCTTGACCAGGCACACTACGCATCTGATCAATCCCTTGTTCTAACGCTTGACGTCGTAATACATAGCCAGGTCGTACAGGGAATGCACTCCGCCAATTCGTCCGTGCATTTGGATTTGCAAGAACAATATCTTCAACATACCCTGGTAAAATCTCAAAGGTTAATGACCCTGAATGTAAATCTTGATTGGGTACAACCACTTGGCTTGTGACATATCCATCTGCTAATAATTGTTCTTGTAATTGCTTTTGAAGAAATGTAACCCCATCCGACCCGATTCGATTATGCTCATACGCCTCTAACCGGTTCTTATATTTACGAAATACAGGTTCTGACGATGTAATAACAATATGGTCTATAGGAAATGCAATCGCTTCCTTTGGTAATGCCTTCATAGGAGCACTACTAAGACCAACATACGCTGATTCTGAACGCAACGAAGCGGCCCCAGTCATTGGTGCTTCTGCGCGTTGACGCAACGAAGCATCGGCTCGGGCCGCTTCTTGTTGTATAAAAGGGGTAGATACATCGGCTGCCATGCTAGTCAATGTACCAAATGTGGTCAGCAAGCCAATACAGCTTGCCGCAATACGTACAACTCTCATAAATCCCTCTCCTTTCTATATGTAAATTATATATTAATCTTATTTTTTTGCAACAGAATATTAAATTTGTTTTTCATTTTTTTAAATATTTTCTCTATCTTAGACAACTTAACCATGCAAAAATCTTCTACGTTTTATAATTCTCACAAACACTATATATAATAAAATTAAGAAATCGTATAATAACACAAAGGGACTGTAGCGAAATACAGTTTTACCGCATTTCACTACAGTCCCTATTTTAGGTATATTTCTTATTTTATTTAGGTGTAAACACTACTATTACATAAATAAGATCTATCTTTAAATCTATCTTATCCCAAGAACCCCCCATGCCCCATACAGATACAATCTTCTTTTGTAATTTCATCATCTGCAATGAGCCGTGGTACGATTTCATCAAAGGCCGTTGGTTTGCTAAATAGAACACCGCCTGGTACGCCTAAAATTGGCGTGCCATCAGCACAGTATGCAATGCACACCATAGAGCCTGGCAGTACAGGTAATCCGTATGTCACTACGCGATCTGCGTAGCGTTTAATGGCCCCTGGTGTTAAATCATCTGGATCTACGCTCATGCCACCGGTACAGAATATAATATCTGCACCCGCTGTTTTCACCTTATCGATGGCTGCCACAATGTCGTCCGTGTTATCTGTTACGATTTCATGGGCGATTTTTTTGACCCCAAATGGCGCACAACGTTCTTCGATGATAGGTGTGAAAGCATCTTTAATGCGTCCTTCAAATACTTCAGAACCAGTTGTAACGATGCCCATTGTTTTGCGCACAAATGGCTTAATAGTTAAGATAGGTCCACCAATTTTTTGAGCTGCTGTTACTTGTTGTTCTTCTAGCAATAAAGGAATACAACGCATACCGGCGATTTTATCGCCCGCTTTCACAGGCGTATTATTCAATTTTGTAACGATGGTCAATTCGCCGATGCTATTGATAGCGTATAGTTTATCTACATCGACCTTGAGTAAGCCATCCACATCGGCAATGGCCTCAATTTTACCTTGTGCCATGGGACCATCATGCATATAGTTTCCCTTAGCAATAGCATACAAGGCGCGCGCCACATCTTCTTCATGGAGAAACCCTTCATCTTCTGGTTCCATCACATAAATATGTTCTTTACCAAGATCGAGTAATTTGGGCACATCTGCTTCTGTAATCACATGACCACGACGGAAGGGTGTATCTTTCACTTCGCCGATAACGATGCGTACAATATCGTGTACCAATGCATGTCCAACTGCATCTTGTACTTTTATTTCTTTCATAATCTAACCTTTCAATATATATTCTATTTCATGTATATCAAGCGTAATATATAGCAATACATTTACTATATCATATGAACGATAGCTGCTAATATGCATTTACGCACATACGAGTTTAGCAATCCACATACCGATGGCACAAAGGGCTAAACCGCCGAGGATTTGCACCGCCCCATAGAATAGAACATCTGTAACATCACCAGATGTTAAGAGCTGTAAAAGCTCAAAGGCAAATGTAGAAAATGTGGTAAAGGCACCCAATCCACCAACGACCAAAAAGAACCGAACCCATTGAGGCCAGTCGGGTCTACAAAGATAGGCACCTAAGATGATGCCGATGATTAAACACCCGATTAAGTTGACCGTAATTGTGCCAAAAGGATAAGGTCCTAACCGCGCCATTATCCATTCCCCTACCACTGTTCGCGCTAGTGCACCAAGAGCACCGCCGCAGGCGATAGCTATATATTTTTCCATAATAGATCTCCATAATTTTAACGATTCGTGTAATTATCATATATACATAATAATTATCACATATTACGTATTAGTCAACAATGTATTTGCTAAGTATACTAAAAGCACAAGGTAGGGATCGGAAAGGAGGTCTTATGAAGGATCCTACACTTACAATGCCGGCCTACCGACGGAATCATTATCAAGACCCAAAATTTCAGCAACAATATATGTGCTTGGGTCACAAAATCTCTACCCTGCGAACGTCGATGGGCATTTCACAACGACAATTGGCCGATGTCGTAGGCATTAGTCGCAGCTATTTGAGTAAATTAGAATGTGGATACGGAATATCAGGCGTATCCATCGAGGTAGTATTTAAAATTGCTTATTGCCTCAATGTTTCTACCAGTCAATTGCTACATCTTCGTATGCAAGACTATAAATCCTGTAATAGACATCTTTCAAAACATTATGAAAGAGTCGAATTTTTCCGACTAGCACACCAGCGCTTTTTGGAACTAAAAAAACGTCTCTAATCAATAGACCTCATATGAATAGAGACAAAATTAATTCTTTATTACACTCTCTTCTATTCAATTAAAATAACATTATATAACCTTTCAAAAATTAGATTAACAAGATAAAGTAATTCCTACTTAACACGTACAACATATATAAAAGATAAACCCCTTACAATATCTTATATATGACTTTGCAAAACAAAGGACCCTATCTAGGGTCCTTTTTACTATGTCTATGTAGTTTTTATACTTCGTTCAATTTCTTATCTTGTAATTCCGCATTAGCCCGTTTAAAGATAAATGCATTATTGATATGCTCGCGCATCGCATTTTCTGCAGCCACTTCATCGTGGCGTTCAATGGCATCTACGATGTGATCATGTTCATCGTCACAATCGTGTGTGCGCACTGCATTGAAAGAACTCAAATACATATCGCGATTTACGCGTTCACGGAAATCTAATAAGTAATCCACAACGCGATCATTGCCGGAGAATTGAGCAATCATGCTGTGGAATCGGCTATTAACCTCTACGCGTGCCGTAGCGTCCTCAATGGCATGCATTTCCTTGCATAATTCCTTAAGCTCTGCCACTTGTTCTGGCGTAGCGTGACGAGCACACAAACGCGCCCCCAAACCTTCCATAACCTCGCGACATTGATATAGCGCCACGATTTCTTCTGGTGTATCCGCCTTAACGGTAACACCCTTCCATGGCACGATAACAACAAGATTATCTTTTGCTAATTTTCTGAAAGCTTCGCGAACTGGCGTTGCACTGACTTTGAGCTGTTCTGCGATCTTAACTTCATTTAGTTTTTCTTGCGGTAATAGCTCCCCTGTTAAAATAGCCTGTTTCAAGGTCACATAAACTTGTTCACTTAAAGGCAATCGTTCAATTGAATCTACAGCGGAAAAATGATACACATCTTTTGGTTCTTTTGTACCCTTCACGTCTTTTGTCATATTTCTAGCCTTAGGTCCCCTCTAATGTTTACACGCTTTCATACTTTCAATGAACGCCTAAAATGAGTATAATAGAATGTAAGCATTTTTATATACGAACACATGTATATATAATAATTGTATACCCTATAATTATAAGTCCCGTACATATGACTGTCAATTTCAAGATAGTCACAGTTAAAAAGTGAGGAAGTTACCCCTATGAGTCGTTGTTTGGTTATCATTAACCCTGTATCTGGCGGCGGTGCAGCACGCCGATACGCCCTTGATTTACAGTGGAAATTGAGCACCCTTTTTGACACAATTGAAGTTAAATTTACCACCGGTGCCGACGATGCAACCCGTTTTGCAAAGGCCGCTTGTGAAGATGGTTTTGACGCCGTTTTCTGCATGGGTGGCGATGGTACCGTTAATGAAACGGTAAATGGTATCGCTCAAGGTGGTTTCAAAGCAACCTTTGGCTTTATTCCGGTAGGAACCGTCAACGATATGTCCCGTGCTCTCGGCATTCCACAACGACCATTAGAGGCGATTCGCCGCCTCGATATCAACCAAGTTCGCTCCATCGATATTGGTCGCTGCAATGATAAATACTTCTGTAATAACATTGCAGCCGGTGTCATTCCAAAGGTTATCGAAGAAGTAACGCCAAAGGAAAAGCGCATCTTAGGTCCATTGGCCTACTTCTTGCGCGCCGGTCAAGCCCTCTTCACTACAAAGGACTATACATACCGCATTCAAACGGAAGATGATGATTTCATCTGTAAATCTCCTCTTGTACTGGCTCTACTCACCAACGTAGTGTCTAGTTTTGAACGCTTTATGCCAGAGGCTTCCGTAGACGATGGGTATATGCGCCTCGTTATTTTTAAGGAATACTTTATCCTCGACATCTTCAAGGTTCTACCGCTTATCCTAAGTGGCGCCATCTACAACTCTAGCAATACAACGACATTAACAGTCAAAAAAGCTCATATCGAATTATTGAGCAATATAGATAATTTACCAACCAACATGGATGGTGACGCAGGTCCTTATATGCCTGTAGACCTTGAGGTATTACCACGGGTCCTCAAAGTATTTGCACCGACAAAACATCAAAAGAAAAAACCGCTCCTCTAAGCGATACGAACCCCCTTTGCTGGCAAACCAGTAAAGGGGGTTCGTATTATGCTAAATAGATTGTCTTATATGTGCTTACAACAGAACTGCTTCATGTAAGCGGAAGCTATAAATATAACTTGCTTTCACAGGCATGTTTGTCAATCGTTCTAGGGCCTCTTTGTAGAGGTCCATTTGTATTTTATAGCGACGGATAAGCTCATCTCCACTCTTAACGCGGTCCGTCTTATAGTCCACGAGGACCCATTGACCATCTTCTACAAAAGCGGTATCAATAATCCCTTGTAAGAATAGGCGTTCCCCCTTCTCTACATCAGGATATACCCGATTGCCATCAAAGAGCATGCTAAACGGCAATTCTCGTTCCACTCGTTCTGATGCAATGAGACGCCGACCAAGGTCAGAATTAAAGAATCCATATAAGCTACGATCACTTAACAAGCTCCGCTCTTCATCGCTAAATTTACCTTCTGCTTGCAATGAATCGAGCATATCGGTCATGGATTGTTGCGTATACTTTTTAACAGGCAGCCATTGCATCGCTTCATGCATCAATGTGCCCCATTGCGCACCCGTTACAATTTCCTCAGCGTCAGCAATAGCTAGCGGCTTACGTCCAAATACGGAATCGGAGAGTTCTGTTTCACTAATAGCAGGAATGCTTGTATCTACTACCGCAGCCTCATCAGTAGTATCATCAATGGCATCACAGGATATCACAGGTTTCTGTTGCATCGATACATCTGTAGCCGATACGGCCTCCGCATCACGTTCGGCAAATCGCCGTTTCAATTCACTAACAGAGATCTTAGCTGTCGTCTTGGAGGCTATGAGGTTTGGATAGGTGAAAGCAAAGCGCTGTACGATTTCCTCAGGCAATTCTACATCATTTACCTTACCTAATACGCGAACCGTATTGATAGTCGTTTCATCCACATCAGCCTTATAATCCAAATCGCCATAGAGAGAGCCATCATGAATTTCTACCTTCACCTGGCATTGACGGTCCAGCAAATCAAAATTCGTTTCCCCTTCGAGTTCGATGATATTACGAAGTGGTGCGCCCCCATCTAGATGACGAGCGAAGGCTATGAGTAACCAATGCAAATAGGAATTACCAGCTTTGATCAAATCGGCACCTAATGCTTGGGTCTGCGTCAAGGCCGCATGTTTTATATGAGCGCCAACGCCTTTTTCCTTTTTGATTTCCTTGTTAATATATCCAGTCAAGAATAACTTATCTCGTGCCCGCGTCAACGCAACGTAGAGGATTCGCTGTTCTTCGGCTTTCATTGCATCTGATTTGATGGATTTACAGTAGAGCCACGGCATGGATGGATAGGAGACGCGAATGTCTGGGTAATACCCCTTCAATCCGATGCCTCCATTTTTATCAACCAATAATGGTGAATTAAAGTCCATGGTGTTAAATTTCTTTTGTACCCCAGATAGGAATACAACAGGGAATTCAAGGCCTTTACTCTTATGGATGGTCATGAGACGTACCACGTCATCCGCTTCGGTAACCACATTGGCAACGGCCATATCTTGATTGCTGTCGCGTAAGCTTTCAACAAAGCGAAGGAATCTGAAGAGGCCTCGGAATCCAGAGGATTCAAAGCCCTTAGCCCGCTCATAGAGGGCCATCACATTGGCGCGGCGCACGAGTCCATTCGGCATGGCGCCAACGTAGTTCACGTAATCTAAGGTTTCGTAAATATCCCATAGCAAATCCGCTACACCATGACGGCGAGACAATGTACGCCAACGCTCGATATGATCGATGAATTGGAGCAAACGTTCATCTTGCGCCTGTTCTGCATAGAGAGGCATAACGGACCATAAAGAACCATCACCGGTAAGGCGCAATGCCCCAAGTTCATTGGCATCAAGGCCTACAAGGCCAGAATGCAATACGGCGGCCATCGGCAAATCCTGCTCTGGATTGTCGATAATTTGTAACAAGGACAAGAGCAATTGGATTTCTTGCGCTTCAAAGTAGCCATCTCGTTCATTAACAACGGCAGGAATGCCCGCTTGGCGCATGGCTGCCACAGCGCGTGTGCCCCAGCCTGCAAGGGACCTGCGCAATACGGCAAAGTCTCTCCATTGAATTTGACGAAACGAGCCATCCGGATTTTGCACCTGTTTCTTCGAGGCGTGCAATTCCTTAATTTTTTGGATGATAAAATCTAGTTCTCGCTCATTATTCTCCGGTTCATCGCCTGCGGTTTCGGAATCACTATCGGTTTCGTCAGAACGATTCGTATCGCTCGTATCCAAGAGATGTAATTCTACAGCGCCGCCCACCCAATCGGCTGGAGCCTCTTCTACGATACGGCCCGGTATAAGCGATTCTTTTTCACCATAATCAAGCTCCGCTGCCTCTTGGGTCATAATTTGGTAGAAAATGAAATTTGTAGTGGTCAAAATATTTTCATGAGACCGGAAATTCTTCGCCAAATCGATGCGGCGCTCAACGGCATCATTCATGAGCCCATACGTATTATACTTGTTCATAAATAACGAACTATCCGCCATACGGAAACTATAAATAGCCTGCTTCACATCGCCTACGTAAAAACGATTATCCACGCGGGAAATGAGGTTGATAATGGTTTCCTGTACACCATTCGTATCTTGGTATTCGTCCACCATGATTTCTTTGAACGTATCTTGTAGTTCAAGGGCCACTTCGGATGGTTGTGGATCATCTTCTGTGCCTGGTTCCACAAGGAGTGCCAAGCAGAGATGTTCTAAATCGCTAAAGTCCATGATGCCTTGCTCTTTTTTAGCCTCGTCATAGGCTTTGTGAAAGGCGATAGTCAATTCTACAAGATTATGAATGAGCGGATATTGGTCTTTAAATTGCTGTTGCAGAACGGATTCATCAATATGGAATAGACCGTTTTTCATACCCTTTAAGCTATCCTTGTTTTGAGAGCCTAGCGATTTAAATTCGTCTGCTAACGCACCATCGACTTCGCCCTTTTCTAAGGCTTTGCCAAGGCTTGTAAAACTAGTTTTTGTAAAGGTATCTAAGTTACGGCATACGTCGACCATATCGGACCAAGTCTGTGCCCCTTTTAATTGGGCTAATGCGGCTAATTGTTCTTGGTACACCTTGTCCCATTTCTTAGGGCCTACAGGGCTTTCAAGTAAAGGTTCCATCTGTTCGATGCGGTTTGCAATGCGGTCAATTTCGGCCTGTTGGTCGTCCCACATAGCACGGCCCCATAAGGTATCTCGTAAATCCTGCTCTTGAGCGGCTTTATATGGTTCTACGGCATGGCGCATCCACCCGTCAGGATTCGATTGAGACATGGCGAATTCATAGAGGCTGAGCACCTTATCTTGCAATCCTGCATCAGATTTATCATCACTAAAGAAATCAGATAGGTCAAAAATACCATACGTATTATGTTCATAAGCCTCTTTCAAAAGGTTCTCTAACACTTCTTGTTTTAAGAGGGCCATTTCCGCTTCGTTGCCGATGCGGGCCGTCGGAGGTATATCGAGTTTATAAAAATAAGAGCGAATCACCCACTGACAGAAGGAGTGCAATGTCGAAATATGTGCCGATGGCAATAGATTAAGCTGTCGCTCTAGGCGCGCTTGTAACGCTTTATCATCGGTAGATTCCATGGCCTTAGCTAAGGCGACGCCAATACGAGCGCTCATTTCAGCGGCAGCGGCCTTCGTAAAGGTAACGACCATCAGTTCTTGTACGGATAAAGGGTTCTCCATATCTTTTAACCGCGTAATAATACGCTCTACAAGAACCGCCGTTTTACCAGAACCAGCAGCAGCGGCGACGAGCAAAGTTTGAGCCCCTAGATTACTATCCTTTGGGGACATGATGGCAGATTCCTGCTCCGGTGTCCATTTAACGCCCATTATCGTCACCTCCTGTCATAGAACTATCGGTATTAGAGCTTTCACAAAAATCAGCGTTAGCCTCAGTCTGTCCAGATGAACCATTGAGGGCATCGCGCATTTTTTCAAGAGCGTTCGCCTCATTTAGAGCGCTCAAATAATTGTATTGATTGCGCTCATTATCAAAGCGACACACGGTCTTGTAATCGCAGTAGGAACAAGGAATGGCCTTATTCAACTGATAGGGAGCAATGGGGAATTCTCCCTTACCGATGGCAGAGCCGGTGTCCGCCATAATCGATTCCGTATAGCGACACATGATATCAAAGTCGCCGGAGGATTTAACAATTTTCATATCCCCAGAATGGATGGTTCCCTTTCCCGTAATACGAACGGGCACATAAGGGCCCTTGCTCTTATAGGTAAGCAAATTTTTATCCATCTTTTCCAACATGTCGATATCGTCTGTAAAATACCCCTTATTATTAAGGGCCCCATTTGTATCCGCCAAGGCTTTGGCCTCTTCATAGGACACAGGCTCACCCGCTGGCGTTCGTGGATTTTTTACATATGTATACACCACAGCGGCCGGTGTCATCGGTTGATCATGGTGTTTCTTATAAGCCGATTCTAATGCCAATAGATAAGTCATCAATTGTAATTTTAGGCCATAATAGATTTCTTGTGCATTAACCGATGTACTACCCGATTTATAGTCGATAACCATGCCGTACGTATGACCATCACGATTATATTCATCAATACGGTCAATTTGCCCTACTAAACGTAAATAGCGGTCATCTCCAAGGGATACCTTAATGGAGTCCCATCCATTGGGACGTCCAAAATCCTGTTCTAAATACATCGTATCAAAGGAGGACCTGCTAGACCAATCAACAAGGCGCGATACCGTTTTCTGTAATGTTCTCACAACGCGCTCTTCAATAGCCTTATCATAGGCTGTCTTTTCATCCTCATCATAACGGTTTTCTTCTAATATATCCGCTGCTACGCGAGCACATAATTCTTGTTGTGCCGTTTCATCCAAATCACGCCATTGCTTATGCTCGGATAATAGTTGCGTTCCTAACCGCTCCAAATTGGCATGTAAAAAGGTACCAATTTCAGGGGCCCCAAAGGAACGAACCTTACGAGGCTCTAATTTCAAGCCATATTGAGCATAGAATTTAAACGGACATTGACGATATTTTTCAAGGCGCGTTACCGACCCAGACATATAGCCCCGTTTGAGGAACAGACCAGTTACTAACTCCGGCGCAATAACAGGTACATCATTATTGTCGCGAATACCACGGCTCACGTCCTCTAAGCGTGGTCTATAGGCCCCATCATGGCGAGCCCAGTTATAGAGGCCCCACCATAATGGTGACACAGGTACTCCGCTAAACAAAGCGCCCCAACGTTCAGATAATAGGGATAGACTTTGATATGGACGCCATAAGTATTCATCTTCTGTACCATCTTGAATGGTGAAAGGAACCTCTATAGGTGATGTACAGAAACCGAGGGATTGTAACCGTTTAATAACGAGGGAGCTTTCAAGTCCTTCCCCTTCATCATTGGAACCTGCATAGGATATGGTTAAATGCTGCTCGGCCCGCGTCATCGCTAAATAAAGAAGGAAATTTTCATTAAACGCCTTCGGCAAGGCTCCTTCCGCAAGAACGATGCCCGCCTCAGCCAATGCTTCCCGTTCTCTATCCTTGATCAAACCTTCATCGCCCATGTTTTGTGGGAACACCCCTTGATTAAGGCCCATCACATAGACCCGAGGCCACGATTGGCTGTACGCCCGTTCTATGGTGGTAATCGCTACGTGATCGAGGGACGGAGGAATCATGGAGTAATGAACATTATCGAGGGCCTCTTCTAAGAGGGCTATCATTTCATCTAACGTCAATGTTTCCGTATCGGTGAGGACCATCATTTCATCGAGAAATCCGATGACCGCATTGTACATTTGCTCGTGACTGGCCTTGGATTCTAAATCGCCATCTCGTTCAGCCTCTAAGGACCATTCATAGAGGCGTTGAGGCACTTGTAATTCTTCGAGGACTCTGTAGATATGTTTACACCATTCCGCCCCTGTATGCGCATCGCTAGACGTAGCAAAATCAAACCAAGGTATCAAAATATCCATGATGGCCTGTCTCGATGCATTCACGCGCGCATGTCTCGGTGCGTCCGGTTGTTCTTCGTCTGAAAGCCCCGCTACGCGGCGCATATAGGACCAGTTATCTCGTTCCCACTGTAGATGATCAATACCAAATTCGAGCACGTAGTTTTCTAATTCATCTACGGCCTCGCGAGTAAGAGGTGTCAAATCCGTTTTCAATAAACGGAACATAATGTCACGACTATAACTATGTTTAACGATACCGAGCAAATCCGTCATCAATTCTCCAAGCGGATGATTGTTCATAGGTCGTTGACGGTCTCCAAAATGAGGTATTCCATAGCGAGTAAATACCTTTTCCAACGTATCGCCATAGGTTTCGGATTCACGCAGCATAATACATATATCGCGATAGTGCGCATTAGGGCTACTTTCAATATAGGAAAGAATATCACGAGCCACCCAATCCGCTTCGCGTTCTCGATTATAGGCACTTACAAGCGGTATATATTCAGCCGTAGTATTGTGCTTACCGTGAAAGAAATTTTCCTCTAAAGATTGCAACACAGGGGTCCCTCTATGCCCTGTAAAAGACTGAAAGGACAATTTCGTTCCATATTCCTTATGGAGATTTTCCAAGATTTCAACGGAGCGATTAAAGATGCCATGACGACCTGTATTAGCCAAT
>OIFK01000275.1_pt1 | contig 29108 bp, 28 predicted proteins | sample 1582071 | NCBI WGS metagenome assembly OIFK01 (sample SAMN07501052, study PRJEB24779) | human gut metagenome | isolation source: stool | host: human infant | place: USA: Pittsburgh, PA | reverse complement strand
TCCAAAGGCCACATCGACTATCCGCTGTTCGTCTGGACGCTCCTTGGAGTATCCCTGGTGGTCGCCTCGGGTTGTGTTTTCAACAACTACATCGACCGTGATATCGATCGTAAGATGGAACGGACGAAAAACCGGGTGCTGGTCAAAGGGCTGATCTCGCCAGAATCATCGCTGGTATACGCCACCTTGCTGGGTATTGCTGGCTTCATGCTGCTGTGGTTCGGCGCTAACCCGCTGGCCTGCTGGCTTGGCGTGATGGGGTTTGTGGTTTATGTCGGCATCTATAGCCTGTATATGAAACGCCACTCTGTCTACGGCACGCTGATTGGCTCACTCTCCGGCGCTGCGCCGCCGGTGATTGGCTACTGCGCAGTTACCGGTGATTTTGACAGCGGCGCGGCGATTCTGCTGGCGATTTTTAGCCTGTGGCAGATGCCTCACTCTTACGCCATCGCGATCTTCCGTTTCAAGGATTATCAGGCGGCGAATATTCCGGTTCTGCCGGTAGTGAAAGGCATCTCAGTCGCGAAAAACCATATCACGCTGTACATCGTGGCCTTTGCCGTGGCAACGCTGATGCTTTCTCTGGGGGGGTACGCTGGATATAAATATCTGGTCGTAGCGGCCGCGGTAAGCGTCTGGTGGCTTGGTATGGCGCTGCGCGGATACAAAGTGGCGGATGATAAAGTCTGGGCACGTAAGCTGTTCGTCTTTTCCATCGTCGCCATCACCGCGCTGTCAGTCATGATGTCTGTCGATTTCATGGTGCCGGATTCACATAATCTGCTGGCTTACGTCAGATAAGATTACGCTAAATCTGAATGAAAAGAGCCTCCGCTAGCCGGGGGCTTTTTTATGCGCCAATATCGGGTCACTTCATCAATACCGCCCTCCCCTCACTTTTGTACTTCATTTTCTTCACTCATCACGCAGCTAAAAATTGAGGAAAAAATTGAGCATTGCTAACCGCCAACCATCTCGCGCCATTAGCGGAGATGGTGCTAGCCTTACACGGTAGGCAAGCACCTACAAAAATATGGATTTTTAATAGCAAGGAATAACAATGAAAGAATTAACATTCAACGAAATGGAATCTGTCTCAGGTGGTTTCAACCTGGTGAGCGCTGCAACCGGCTTCGCCAGCTTTGTCGCTAATTCTGCGGCAGGGTTTTCTTCATTTGCTCTGACCTCCGGTCTGGCTTTTGCCTCTTTTGTCGGCGATAGCGCGATTGAATTTGGTAAATTCCTCCTTGGACAGGCAAACTGGGAAAGTGTAGTCAGCACCGGTCAGGAAAACTGGGCAAACTTCGTTTCTACCGCTGGTAACAGCTGGAACACTTTCGTGAACAATGCCGCTACCGACTGGAATAGCTTCCTGGATCAAGCTGCTTCCTAATCGGTATAATGATAAGGGCAGATTTCATTTCTGCCCTTTCTGTTGTTTTAAATCTTTTATTTAGCGCCTCACCATTTTAGCCTCTGGTTCTCATCCCTTCTTCTATTACGCAACACAGTCGTAATATCTGCTAAACAAACATTTATTTACGCGTCCTTATCCCCCCACTACACTAGTCACAGTTTTTATATTGAGGTGGTAATGAACGATAACAAAATGACGCCAGGAGAACTGCGCGCAACCTGGGGTTTAGGGACCGTGTTTTCACTGCGCATGCTCGGCATGTTTATGGTCCTGCCCGTTTTGACCACATATGGCATGGCGCTGCAGGGGGCTAGCGAAGCGCTGATTGGTTTGGCTATAGGCATTTACGGGCTCGCCCAGGCCGTCTTCCAGATCCCGTTTGGCCTCCTGTCTGACCGCATCGGCCGTAAACCGTTAATTATTGGTGGTTTGCTGATATTTGTTATCGGCAGCATCATCGCCGCGCTGACCGATTCCATCTGGGGCATTATTCTTGGCCGCGCCCTACAGGGTTCAGGCGCTATCGCCGCCGCCGTCATGGCACTGCTTTCCGATTTAACCCGCGAACAGAACCGTACCAAAGCGATGGCCTTCATTGGCGTCAGCTTTGGCGTGACCTTTGCCATCGCTATGGTGCTCGGCCCTATTGTCACTCACCAGTTGGGGCTGCACGCCCTCTTCTGGATGATCGCTATTCTGGCCAGCCTCGGTATTTTGCTGACTCTGTGGGTAGTACCAAATAGCCACAATCATGTACTGAACCGTGAATCTGGCATGGTAAAGGGCTGTTTCAGCAAAGTGCTTGCTGAGCCTAAACTCCTCAAGCTGAACTTCGGCATTATGTGTCTGCACATCATGCTAATGTCGACTTTTGTTGCGCTGCCAGGACAACTGGAGGCCGCAGGTTTCCCGGCCGCCGAGCACTGGAAAATTTATCTGGTAACCATGGTCATTTCCTTTGTCGCCGTGGTGCCATTCATCATCTATGCGGAAGTGAAGCGCAAGATGAAACGGGTGTTCCTGCTTTGCGTCGCTCTGCTTCTGATAGCGGAAATCGTGCTCTGGGGAGCTGGTGGCTATTTCTGGGAGTTAGTTGCAGGGGTGCAACTGTTCTTTCTCGCCTTCAATCTACTGGAAGCGTTATTGCCTTCGTTAATCAGCAAGGAATCACCGGCAGGCTACAAAGGCACAGCAATGGGGATTTATTCTACCAGTCAGTTTATCGGCGTGGCCATCGGTGGCGCCCTGGGCGGCTGGGTAGACGGATTCTTTGACTCGCAGACCGTGTTTTTACTCGGTGCGCTACTGGCGATGTTGTGGCTACTGGTGGCCAGCACCATGAGTGAACCGCCTTATGTCAGCAGTTTACGTGTTGAGATCCCGGACGATGTCATCATTGATGATGAGCTACAGCGCCGTCTGTTGTCGAAACCTGGCGTTGAACAGGTTATGATTGTCGCTGAAGAACGTTCAGCCTATATAAAGATCGATAGCAAAGTGACCAACCGCTTCGAGGTTGAACAGACCATCATCGCAACTTCATAATAGACCTGAATTGCTGAGTTCTAAACAATAAGCTGCACGCTCGCACACACAGAAGATACTCTCGGGTATCTTCTGTTATCAAATATGAAGTAGCTAAATAATACCCATCACTTATGTAAGTGTCGTTAGTGAATTTTAATTCACATTAAAACTAATAGATCATTTAAATATTCACTATTATATAAAAAAACCTCTGATTAGTATATTGCCCGGTGTGTATAAGCACATCACTAACTATTCATTAATCTAGGATGGAATTAAAAATGAAAGAATTAACAGCAAACGAAATGGAATATATCTCAGGTGCTGGTATTATCGACCTGCCTTGTGCTTTGGTTGATTTCACGATTCAATCAGCACTGGGCCTGGTAGCAGCAGGTATTAATGCTGGTATGGTTCTGACCTCCTCCGCTCTGGAAACCACTATTGATCTAATTTCCAATATTCTTGGCGGTTCGCCATCTAGCCTGGGAAGCATTCTAACCGATCATATCAACTCCCTGCTGTATGCAGAATCTGGGGTTTGGTCAAATTTCGTTTATAATGCTGCGACTGATTGGGGCGGCGTTGTTGATGCCCTGCAAAGCTAAATAGAATAAGGCCAGTCAGCATTCTGACTGGCCTTATTTTCCTTTCAATTTCTAATTTTTATTATTTTCACCACATCTGAGATACATATCACAGGCAGTCATGTAATCTTCATGCCACTTCCAATAGACATGCAAGTAAAAGTATCCTATCGCAGGTATCATACATAAAATAAAATATGCATAAAAATATATTTCCCACCCTAAAAGTCTCAACAACAGACTAACAGTCACAATCCAGAAAACCTGAAGGGTGAAGAAAATAATCAATCTAAGCCACAAAGGTTTGCTATTTATCCCAGGAAGTATCATCGTATTGACAAGGTTTACATCAAACTCTTTTTGCAAAAGTCTACCTAAAAAGGTATAACGCCTGGAAGGGTGAGCGAAAGACAGATTAACCAGCAGGATTAATGAACATAGGATCAGCATAGCCACCATCAAGCGAGGTGAAAAAAAACCATCGGCTAAGGAAAAATCATCATCTGCAATCAGCGGACTGATAACCGCAAAACTGGTCAAGACAGTCACGGTAACGTTCAAGCAGGTATAGTGATGGAGATTACGATATTTAAGCGTATAGATAGTTGCCTGCTGCAACTGCTTGACGTAACAATTTCTCGCCATCCAACACATTATATAGATTATCATTGGCACAAAAATAGCAATACAGAACATGGCTACAATGGTTGAAAAAAAGAGTAGAAATCCTGTAACAACCAGATAGCAACTCAGTAAACAGCACGTTGTAGCGACAAGCGGCTGCCACAGTATTATCTCAAATCGCGAATAGCTTTTCCCCTGCAACCAAGAAAAATTGATATTCCTTATCGCATATTTATATGCCCAATATCCCTTTAACTCATAAACAAAGCTGAACATAGTTAACGAAAAGATGGCACTTACTGGAAAGGCATCCTCTACGGTTAACAGATACCCTCTGTTTTTGACGTAAAATGCAATTAGTAATGTAGTAAGAAAGTACAAATACGGTAAAAGCGACCGATCCTGACGACGAATAAACGTTAAATAATCCGGAATCATGATACCCTCGTTACGCCGCCAACATTTTTCGACAATGTGTAAAATATTCTACAGAGAAACCGTCGAAATCATTTAGCAGATGCCCAAGATACACCTTGTTACTGATTTCAACAAACCTGACGGAGGGGATATGTTGTAAAAAGGCGGCTATCGATGCGCTCCACCGTACTCTATGGGTCAAATGCAAAGATAAGTTCTCTTTAATTTTCTCCGGATTATATTCTTCCCGTCCAGTGACATTCATCAGTACAGGATAATTTGGCCGTACAATCTCCACCGTCTTGAGCACATCCCGCATGGGCTGAATCCCCTCAGACATAAGAGGCGTATGCCAGGCTCCGCTAACACCTAGCTTGACAGCATCCAGACCAGCCCCCATCAGAACCCCAGAGAATTCACTTAAATCTGGTAGCGTACCGCCAATCACCTGCTGAGAGGGACTATTATCACAACTCACCACGACCGGGCTTCCGGAGTCGATAATCAACTGACTTACCGTTTGAAAATCGGCACCTCTCACGGCTAGCATCGCGCCTTTATGAATATTGCTTAAATCGCCCATGATAGTAGAGCGCGCCAATATTAGCTTGAACACATTTTCCAGCGTTAAGGCGCCGGCCGCATAAAGTGCGCTATATTCACCAACGCTATGGCCGCACGAACCAACAACGTTAGCGTCAGCGAATCGCTCGGCATACAAACTATAGAGAGTGATATTGATAGCTGTCACCGCCGACTGCTGCGTCGTCGTTTTCACCAGACGATTCATCGGTCCTTTCTGACACAACCGACGAAGATCTAACCCTGTCACATCGCTGGCGCAGTCCCAGATTTGTCTCGTCGTTGTATTCAAATCCCATAAATCAGCTCCCATTCCGACGGCAGGATTTCCCTGACCGGCAAAAATAAGCACCGTTGGCTGGTCTGATAGCTTTATCATAGAAAAAATATCCTTATAAATAATATTTAAATCCAACGTAAACTCCGAGAGTCTCGCCAAAAAGTGCGAACTCAGAATCACGACTACCTAATGCGCTATACAACCCCGTATAAGTCTCAGCCTGTTCGCTCACCCCTTTTAATGGCTGGACAAAATGGGCCCCGATTAAGGAGCTACCATCGACTAAGTTCACCACTAAATAAGGCTGAAAAGTTGAATGATCTATACTCTGTAAACTTAACCATGAAGTAATGTAATGCCGCCCCTGCAGCATACCTTTATTTCCTGTATTACTTATTTCTGAACCCATCAGATACTTATAATCATCTAATACTTGGTCTAAGCTGGAATAACCGGTTTTTTTACTTAATAGCCTAATAAAATCAGCCTGCTCTCGCCATGCCGATTTTGAGTAGCCTTCGCTTTGATAGTAGTACTCAATGCCAAACACACTAAAAAAGTCAGTGGTGTATTGCCCACCAACGGCTAATTCATAACCTTTTTTGTCATTCTGCGCATATAGCGATGAAGGATATAGCCCAGAAAGCACCTCGTTCCGTTTTTCAACAGAAAAGTGACGCCACTGTTGCGTTTTGTGCAAAGCCGCTTCTACGTTGACAACAAACTGAGGAGTTAAATTATAGCCATCAGATAGTGCCAATGAAGGAGAGTCGCCAAGCATTATATTCGCTGCTAGCCGATGGTTAACAAGCCGATAATCGGTATAACTTAATAAATAGTATTCACTGCTGTTAGCCCTTTGATTGGCTGTCCAGTTACTGGATGATTCATAATATTTATCGATACTTGCTAATTTGGGTATAACAGTAAGCGAGAATGCATAATCACGAAATTCTTTGGCTAACCGCCCCCCCCAATACGACTCGCTATAGGCGGACTCCAGCTTCGGATCGTATATTCGTGTCGGTTTAAATCCGGCATAATAGGAAGTCAACAGTGATGCTGGTGATTTTAAATGAAAGGCACCTGGAAATGAATTTATTTTTCCACCTTCAAAACTTATGCTATCAGACAACGACCAGTTAATCTTGAGCCTATCAATTAATATTTTTGCGCGATGATCATCCTGTTCGAATAATCCTACTTCTTTTATCGCATAATATCCTAAACTATATAATGAAAAATCTAATCCCAGCACATCCTCAATGAAGGAACAAGCGCTTGAAAGATTAATAGAAATATCATTATACGCGTTATCGGCCGTGTATGGATTAGCGCCATTGATGCGCCAAATGGAGTCACTTTTGTGCGCAAAAGATGCCTGCGCGTTCAAAATAATCTGGCCATTCGAGCGTATTTGGTCACCTGACAGACAATTAGCCATTCCCCATAATGGTGTTAGTGACAAAGCAAATAGCAATGTACCCAGATGGCCCTTCACTTCGCGCCTCGCTGAATAAACTCTTTAGTGAAGTGGAATTCAGGCAACGATTCAAGGCGAACATCACTATACTTCATGACAGAATAACCTTTTTCATAGCGAGCATTCTGCACAATAATCTCTGTTGGACGATTCTTCCCTAATACTATCTGATAGTTTTTATACAAGACACTTTTGAGAAGTTGATTATCAAGAGAATAATATGATGCTTTAAATGGCCGATATTCCGCATTTTTTTCCACCAGGTAAATCACTTTAGGATAAGTAACGGCCTCAGATTTCCGAGTGAGAGACAGTCGATAGCAAATTTTATCTCCACAAGGCTCTTCCCCTTCCAGGGTCGAATCATAAGCATACTCGAAGTTCGTCACTATAACATCGCCATTAGAGATCTGACCGATTAATCGTTGTGAGCGCGAAATAGGAATAGGCCTGCGTAATTCTGGCGTATAAAACCATAAGTCATACCAATCAGATAACATGATCTTGCCTTTATCTCGCGGAGGATAGGTAAAACGGATAAGTGAACGAGCATCAGCTTTCAAACCGTTTTTTGGTTTAATAAAGCGCATCGATATATCCAGCGACTGCATGTTTTCAGGCACTTTGCCACCCTCTTTATACTCAAGTACAGTCACGTTATAGCGAAAAGGCTCATTTGGTGAGCGAACATCATCAGCTCTCCGAATTATATCCAGAGCTTGCAGGCTATTACTCGTAGCCTGCACCGGGACAGAATGCAAATATATAGCTATGATAAATAAATACAATACACTGGTTTTCATACTTTCCTCTATGAAAATTTGAATGCATCAGTGATGTTAAGGCGCGATGCACGGTATGCGGGAATAATGGAAGCCACGACTGATGTTAAAATTGGTAATATCATGGTTACCCAGATCAATTCAGCATCATTTGTTTTAATAAATGTGGTGTAGCCTACTGATTGGCCCGGCGAAGGTGGCATCGCAATACCAGAAATATTAATTATGGCAGCAATAGTGAAACCAAAGAAAAGACTCCCCAATGCGCCAAAGATACCGATATATATGCCTTCCATCCAGAATAAACGCGTAACACGACTTGATTGTAAACCAATTGCGCGAAGTGTAGTAATTTCCCGGGTTCGTTCAACAATATTCATCGTCATTGAATTACCGATCATGAAAACCACGATTAGCGCCACAATAAGTTTAATAAAAAAATAGATCCCCGACAGCATGCCCTCCACCTGCTGGTAAAAAATAGAGTTCTCCTTCCAGTCCTTAACGATCAGAGGCAAATGCTGGTCTGCTATATACTCTCTCATTTTCTTAACAAAAGATGTTACATCATCGTTGTTTAGCAAGATGACTATCTTACTAACACCATCAGTCCCCATAATTCGCTGCGCAGTCTCAAGAGGCATTTTTATAACAACATCGTCATAATCCTTTATTCCTGATTCAAAGACGCCGCGTAGTTTGACAGAGATAGCCCCCTGCCCTCCGGCTATATTAACCGCCATGACATCAAGCCAGTCACCATAGTGGCTATCTAGTGTTTTTGCCAGACCACTGCCAATAGTAACTTCATTGTGTTTTACGCGAGATAAATCGCTACCAAAAACTATCTTATCAAATGCCCCTAACTTCAGGGCTGGTAAAGGTTCTACGCCTTGTGCTGAAAAATAATTTGACGTTTCACTTTCGTAGTGTGAAATTATTCCAGTAAATTCAAGCTGGCCAGCTATTGTTGAAATCTCATTAGAAAAATCGGCGTTATGTAAAATTTTATTATTTAACGTAGCATAATCAGAGATCAGGCTCTTATTTTTGTTAGCGGTTTCAAAATAGGTCCTGTTATAAATTTGCACATGACCAATGTTGGTACGTATCGTTTGTTCTTTGAGTATCCAAAAAGAGTAGTTGATAAAACCACCATACAAAAATATTGCGCAACCACCTAAAATGATGGCAGAAAGAGTAGATATTGTTCTACGCCGATGTCGTAGCAAGTTCAAAAATGAGAATTTTGCATCGCCAAAATTAAAGATGACATTATAAATAACAAACATCAATATTAAAACCAGAATAGAATTAAAAAATATCATATCCTTTGACATTTAATCACCCTTAATAACAGGAACGATAACCTGCATGACTTCAGCCATTTCCCAAACCGGTGACTGGTTACTTTCAAAATCAATTTCACGCTGCTGATTGATTCTGCGAAGATGCTCAGTGAGTTGCTTTTCTTGCTGTTTGCGATGGCAATTATGCAGTGCTCGCAAACGCATTGTAATTATATTATTAATAACCTCATCGCTAAATTTTTCTTTATTTTCAAGAAGTAAATCAGTATCTCCGATTGTAATCACGCAGCGACCTAATTCCACGGGAAGCCAGGCATCCACTCTTGCACGCAAATATCGAATTAGCATGTTATCTTCATTAGCATCTACTGATTCATCCAGATAAAAGAATCCAGTCTTCGCGTATTCAGAAGCGTTAATTAGATCATTAACGCTCTGATAATAGTTAGCCTGTCGCAACATTCCCCATGAGTAAAAGATCAGCGCGCCGACGTTGTTAGTATGTTCATATTCTTTAAATAAATCAGCAGTGATAGATGCTAAAGCTTCTGGCTCACCAGGAAATCCGTTCTGTAAGACACGGGAGGTCGCAGGAGTTGATCCCATCTCAGCAAATACTGCAAATGTAAACATGGTCAAACACAGGAGGAAAACTTTAAAAAGATTACTTCGCTGAATCATAAATTATTGCTCCATCCTTAATTTCCACGCTCCGTCTTGCGCGATCTTTAAGTTGGGTCGAATGCGTTGAGATAATAAAAGTTGTTTTCGTTCGCTGATTAATCTCAACCAGGAGGTCCAAAATCGATTCACCGGTAGCCAGATCCAAGTTACCGGTAGGTTCATCAGCAACAATAACTTCAGGACTATGCGCTAGTGCCCTTGCAATAGCGACCCTTTGCTGTTGACCACCTGACAACTGGCCAGGTTTTCTAGCCAATAAGTGGGATAAACCAACACTATCGAGGAAATGCAGCGTTCGCTCTCGGGCCTCTTTCGCATTAAAATGACCATTCAGCGTCAGGGGATAATAAACATTATCAAAAACACTAAGCACCGGTATTAAATTAAAAAATTGAAAAATGAAACCTAGATGTCGACTGCGAAGGTGTGCAAGATTTTTTTCAGACAACGCATTGAGATTTTTATGCAGAAAGAAGACATGGCCTGTAGTTGGCATATCAATACCAGAAAGTATATTTAGCAAAGTACTCTTTCCGCTACCGGAAGGCCCACATAATACAAGAAACTCGCCTTTCACAACGTCCAGATTAATATTGTTTAAAGCATAAGTTATATTGTCCAGACAACCATAGGTCTTATATATTCCAGATAACGAAATATCCGGTAGTTCTGTTATATTGCTGCGCATATTCCCTCCTATTGGTACCAGGTATCAAAGTAGGCATAGCCACTAGCTACTCCCGGAATAACGGTTCTGATACAACCATTATGTAATGCGTACTGGTTAATATATTGCCAAGTTAACGCCGGTGTCACACATCCGCTGCAACCGTAGCGAGCGATAAGATCTATCACGTTCTCAGAGGCTGTTATGGATTTATTTATACCTCCGGCATAGGCAATGCAGTCAACATCATTGATATTTTTATGACCCGGCAGACTAATTTCATTTACATCAGCATATGTGTATGGGCTGCAGTGTACTTTGAAACCACCTTCTCTTTTACTAAAAACAAAGCAACCTACCCGTTCGATAGATAAATTCACACCAGGAATATGACGATATTTCTTTTTTTCTTTACGTTGTTTCATACTTTCTGCAGTGAAAGCTAACAATGGTACAGCTCGGTATCCACCACAGATAACGACAAAATCAAAAACATCCCAGCCGAGATAATCCTGAGCCATTGCCATAGCCTGAAAGAGTGAATTATTTTCACCGCGAATTTTGCAGGTTACATCATTGATGGAAAATTTTTTGATCAGACTCTTTGGTAAAGTATCAATAGTGGATAAATTAAGGCTACTGATATTGTATTCAAACACGCCTGACTCTCCCCATGAATCGATATAGATAAATGCGGTTCGCGATTTAAGTAATAACATCCGTTCTTTTGCTGACAAGCTGTGTAAAGCGGCATCTGATACCTTATCAAGAGCATTTATATAAGGTATATGATCTGGTCGTCTTGTAATCTCGCGCGTGTATACATCATTTCTTGTTCCAAAGCGTTTGAACCTCCAACCATTAGCTCCAGTTGCCTTCAATGCTGTATTGTAGGAGTGTGATTCCCAAACATTTAGCCAGCTTGGATAATATAAATAAAATGGTTCTTCCGGTTCAAGGAAAGAATATGATGACAGATACATATCACTCTCCCTCGTAGCCAGTGTTGGTATTTAAATTAGTCATTAAGAGTGCAATGACGGAACCATCTACACCCAACCCAGTCTTTAATAAATGTTTCTTGTCATGTCTGCTTACCCTACCCTCTGTCGGTATATGGCGCGAGACATCATTTATGATGTCATCATTAATAACAGGAAAAATTAACTCACCGTTTTTCAAAGAGTGATAACCAATTACTATATCTATCAATCCTGAACCGGTTGCGGTATAACCGATTTGTCCCTTATAGGCCAGTACTGGAAGAGTCATTTCACTTGTAAATATAGCGATAGCTTTTGCTTCAACATTATCACTTGATGAGGTGCCATTACCGTGAGGTATAAATGCACAAAGTTCTTCTTTTTGCACACCCGAATCATTCAGCAGTGAATTTATCAATTTTAGAATGCTGGCACTTTGCCAGTAGGCATCATTACTACGACCAGCATTAATTTGTTTATAAGCCGAGTAAATGCTTATTCCTGGACTTTTCCCTCGCCCTAATCGATGTCGTTGGTTTTCCAGCAGCATAACACCATAACCCTCAGCAAAAAGCACACCATTGCTATTCACACCAAAGGGTTGAACAATCTCACTATCCAGCATTCCCTGGCTCGCAAGAAAACCCAGATCTTGATATTTAATTTTTGAGATATTGATAATCAGTGCAAGATCAATACCATTTTTTTCAATTGCTCTGGTGGCCAGATGGATAGCTGTTAGCGACGAGTTACTTGTGCAGTTCATATTCGGCGGAAGGTAACTTAATTCATATTTCTTCGCCAGATTGTAAGAAAAACTATCCTGAGACATATTTTTCACAGCCAGATTTTTAATTGAGGATGTTACCGACACATCCTCCATATCATTATAATTATAGAAATTTCTATAATCCATGACATCGACACGAGGACCGATCCCAGTAATGTACACTCTGACCCTGTCGCCTTTCAGGCAGTCATCATTGAGACCAGCCTGAAGTAAGGCCTCATCGATAAGTCTATACAAATGGTCAAGAGCGCTATCATTATTCTGCTTTAGTTTTGCAATATTTATATTGCCAGAGAACCCACATTCTATAGCTTGGTTATCTGATGCAAACCATGGAGATAAGTTCACGCATTTTCCCTGCTTTAAACTTTCAATTAGCAGCGAACTATTCTCTGCATAAGGCAAACAAACACTGAAACCAGAAATAATTGCTCTTTCGTTCACCGGGCTATCCTTTTATTACAATTGCGTAATAATTACCACCTTCGGTAGCACCAATTAAAAGAGCATACTTGATATTTAGATTTAATGGCTTATGCACAAAATTAATCCTTTTATCAGCGAATGCTTGTGTATAGGGAATGGCAGGAACTGATTGTTTTTTAATACAATCAAGAATCACTGACAGGTTTAAAAGACCCGCAACCGAAGCGACAAAACCAAAGAAAGCATTATAATTCACTACTGGGACACGTGGATTATGGCAATTAAACGACATATAAATTGCATTCATTTCTATCAAAGAATTCACTTCGCTGCCATTGCTGGTACCACATACCAAATCAATATCTTTCGATGTAATACCTGCATCAACAAGCGCACGAGTAATGGCCAGAGACATTGCTGCGGATTTTTCTTCAACCTGAGTGATATCAAAGTAGGAATTACTACATGACTTACCATATCCGGCGATTTCGGCCAATACCTCGGCTCCGCGAGAAACCGCAGCCTGTGGGTCTTCTAATAACAGCATACAGGCACCTTCGCCAGGAACATATCCATTCGCCTCTTTAGCATATATCTGATAATCCGAAGCATCTGAGGTCATATGAATTTTATTTGTCACAGCATCCATATACAGAGACATGGAAGGGAAATATTCATCGGCTCCGCCCACAATCACCTGCGGCTGGAGCTGCTGGCGAACAATTTCATAACCATAAGTCAATGCGCCAAGCGCAGCGTTTTCACCTGTCGCCAGCGTTGTCGTATATCCTTTTATCCCCTCGGAAATCCCGCAGAATGTTGTAATTGAGTTCATCAAGGAACCGGGAAATTCAGAAGTACGTACTTTTCTCGGGTCAGGTTTCAAACTCTGCAAATACTTATAGGTTGTCTCTTGTGGACCTCGCGCCATTCCCAGCACCATGCCCAGGTCATTGCCATCACGTTTAATCTTACGTTTAGCCATATTCAACGTTTCAGTGAGTGCGATGAGAGCAAAAGTCCCGCCGCGCGTTGCTTTACGCGGATCGTATCGGCGTAGATGTTTACGAGGTTCCAGATCTTTTACCTGGTAAGTTTTAAAATTCTTCTCATCCTCCGGCTGTTGATAGGTCTCTTTCTGATATTCAGGACCGAAAATTTCTGTAAGCTGATTGGTTGTTGCCAGTACATCCAACAGTGCATTCGCCTCCTCAAGTGTATCATCAGGGAATACGACACCGCTGAGTTCTACAGGGCTATCTGCTTCATGGATATAGTGAAGGATTTCATTTATCGAGTGGCCTATCGCCGATACTGCGCCAATCCCTGTAATGGCAACACGTTTTGCGTCATAGGAGGTGAGAGGAACAGAGCCAGGTTTTGTACTCACAATCATGCAGCAATTATTGCCGCCGAATGCGTAGTTGTTCTTCATAAAGATATTGATATCTTTTTCCCGGAATGCGTTCGCAACGTAGTCAAGATCGCAATTTGGGCGCGCCAGTGAAAAATTCAACGTTGGTAGAACATTTTGCTCAGGCAGAGTAACCAAACATGCAATCAGCTCAACAATTCCGGCAGCGCCAATATTGTGACCAAAATAGGACTTGGTGGAGCTGATCAATAAATTTTCTGCCCCTGAGAAAACTTTCTTCATCGCCAGAGTCTCTATTTGATCATTGGCTTCAGTGCCTGTGCCATGCGCATTGACGTAATCAATATGCTCAGGTTGCACCCCTGCATTCGCCATTGCTTTCTGCATAACCTGCACTGCGCCATTGGCTCTTGGGTCAGGCCCGGTTTCATGATAGGCATCGCAAGATGTTGCATAAGAGAGAATTTCGCCAAAAATGGTCGCGCCACGAGCAACCGCATGCTCGTACTCTTCCAGTACAACGGCGCCGGCCCCTTCGCCAATCGACATCCCAGATTGCCCTGAAAATGGCGAGCATGATTGCGGATGCATAACATTCAGGGCATAGAATCCAGCGAAGGTAGGCAGATAGATAGGCTCCGTTCCTATCGCTAACATCGCCTTGCTTTTGCCATTCTGGATATAATCAAAAGCCATGCCGACAGCATTCGGACTCGCCGTACAAGCCGTTGCGACGAGTTCCACTCCACCCTTTAGACCCAGAAGCGTAGAAGCGCTGGAACAACATGAAGAAAAGCCGCCTGAGAAAAGAGCTTTACGTAACGAGAAATCGTCAACACGCTGTTCAAAGAGTGGTAGAAATGCTTCAGTCCCCGCCGAAGACACGCCAACAATCAGACCCATCTGTTCCAGACACTGTTGATTGCTGAAAAGGTCCGCCTGATTTAGTGCCTCCTTGCCGACTTTATACGCCCAAAGCGCGGCATTATCGAGTGATGAGACAATCTCTTCGGATAATTCAGGACAATGAATTTCGTGCAACATTTCCGCCGCACGGGCATTCTCAAACCATTTAGAAAAACGAGCACTGTCAGTTATACCATTTTTTTTCTCCAACAGCGCTTGTCTGAAGTCTGTAATATTATCAGCCAGCGACGACAGTATTCCCATACCGGTAATAACTACTCTTTTTCTGCTCGTTTTCATAATATCCTGACATATCCTTAATTTTTATCATTATCCCGTTACTGACGGAAAAACAGTATGAATGAGGCTAACAATTAATACGTTTCAAGCGCGCTCTTAGCCTTCGAAGCATCAACATAGCTATGAGTTGTTGGGTTAATTAATAAACTACGATTATAAATAAATGGAACACTTTGCGTTTTAGCAGCAAATTCTCCGTTTGTAGTTACAATACTAAATCCAGTAATATCCGCTAACGCATAGCATTCATCAATAAGTGCCAACGCAATCCAGTTTTGCTTCGCTGGAGAATATACGGCGTTAACAATGACACCAACCTGATGCCCATTTACCATAACAAGGTCATCAGAATCGATATGGCCACACCCTTCATCCGGTATAATTCCAACAAGTTTACGTTCAGCACTCTTAAGGGATAACTCTTCGACTGCGCTCTTACCGATAAAATCCTCTTTATCGTATTGAATCGCCCACTGCATTTGCAATTCCACTGGATTACGTGAGTAACTAGAATAAAGGCTTTCATCCCATCCTGGATTCTCAATCCTCACCAGCCCTTGATAATCTAAACCACCCGTTTTTAGTAAATATTTTGATCCTATTTCTTGTAGCCTCATCCACATTGTAACCAGGACTGCTTGAGAACCGATTAATTGATATGCAAACTCACCATGTTTACCGCAGCGAAATACCATTAAACCATCATCGGTATTCATATATTCGTAATAAGGCAGACCGATGATATCAAAACCATAAGCTTCCGCCATTATTTCCCAGGCATAGGGGCCTTCCAGCATAACAATCCCCCAATCTTCTCCGTCCATCGATTTGATTTCTGGAATATCCTGTATATCTAGCTCTTCGGCCTTAAGGAGAACTTCATTTAGAATGTTTATAATTTCCTTAGAAGTCATATCCTCTGACAAAATATAATAGCCTTCTTCAGCACAAAGAATATAAACTTCACCGCGGATGGTTCCATCAACGTTAAGTACTAGAGAATAAATACCCTGCTCATCACGGATAATTGATACATCTGCTGAAGCCATGTAGTTCACTAGCGCCCATGCATCATCACCCATCACGCTGGTAATTGACATATGGGAATAATCAACAAGCAAAACATTTTCGCGTACGGCCTTATACTCTTCAAAAATATCATGATATGAAGAAGGCACGCATTTATCATTATAAATGCCCATTAGCGCATTATTTTGCAGGTGAAGTTCAGAAAGTAATTTCATAAAACGTCCTTTTATACATTATAATCAGCTTAGAAAGACTTCTTCTTTAAAATAAAAGATGCCAGATTATTTACACTTCGCATATAAGATGGATCATCACCCTCAGAAACCTGAATATCGAAGATTTTATCAAGCATAACGATAATCTCTGTTGCATCAACAGAATCCAGTTTCAAACCGTTTCCAAACAATGGCGTATCATCATCAATTTGATGAGGTTCACGCTGAACATTCAGACGCTGGATAATCTCGGCTTTAATTTTAACAATTATATTTTTTCTTTTTTCGATTTCGTCATTGATATTGGTCATGCCTGCTCTCCTTGTAATTTAGTAACTTCTCTAAAATTAATAATTACACCCTGGCTAATAATCTTTTTCCCTACGTTAGCTGTAACTGAATAATGCTTAAAACCACTATCATCAGAAAACGAAAGTTTGCTTACTACTTCAATCGTATCTCCGGGGTAAGCTGTCCCTTTAAATTTTAAATTCTGTGAAGCTAATACGCCTCGGACCTGGGCTCGCCGAGTACGTATCGTACTCAGCATATCTGGATGTCTGATAAGAGCGTAGAGGTCACGTAATGAACTAAGATTTTCACCATAGCGTTGTTGATAAATATCACAAATGTCAGTCAGAAATGAATAATATTCACTTGCCTGACCAAATATCTCAGAGATAATGGCTCCAGGCATAATCGGGTCTTCTGGAAAATGCCCAAGAAGATAGGGGTCATTGTAAGTTACATGCTTAATAACTTTAATGAAGCCACTCTCTCCATATTTGTAATCAACTATTTTATCGACCATGATAAGCGGTTGACGCCACCCTCCCATGGCAAGAAAAATTTTAGCTGGTATTGAATACTTAGACATAAATCACCGCATTACCATGCCACCATCGACCACGATGGTTTGCCCAATGATATAGCTTGATGCGGCAGAGCTTAAATAAACGATGACATCAGCTACTTCGTCGCACCTTCCTAGTCTTTTTAATGGAATAGAGTTAGTCACTTCGCGAACGACAGTGCGTGGAACCTTCTTCGCCATTTTAGACTCAATCATCCCTGGCGCCACCGCATTGACACGTACCCCCCGTGGCGCCAGTTCCGCCGCAAGCGTACGGGTAAAGCTTAGTATGGCCCCTTTTGATGCACTATAGTTGGCCTGTCCGACGCTTGGAACAATAGCAGCCACAGACGCAACATTAATTACAGCGGGTGTTTCCGCTGAACGTAATAACATTAGTGCTTCTTTCGTCAATCGGAACAAACTAAGGAGATTAGTATTGATAACCGAATAAAAATCATCAAAGCTCATTGATGCAAAGAGGCTATCTTTAACAATCCCTGTATTATTTACCAGTACATCCAGTCTCCCGGCTTCTCTGGTCAAGTGCTCGCACAGCGCTATAACTTCGTCTTGCTTCGAAAGATCGCAAGGTAAGATGTGAAGCAGCTCACCAGCGATGTGATTTTCTTTCAGACTAAGCAATGGCCCGGCATTCGTCTTATACAGTGCATAAACCGTACATTTTTGCTCGAGAAACTTTCCACAAATTGCAAGCCCTATGTCGCCGCTGGCGCCAGTAACCAGCACTTTCTTACCTATTAGATCGTTATAGTTATACATTTATAGTGAGTGCCTTAATTTAATAAATAATGGTTGCGGCTATCGCATAAGTTCGACAATGCGAAATGCTTAGTGAAATATTCATAATATATTGTTCATTAAGTATATCTTTGATCTTGCCTGACACTATAAAGTCTGGTTTTCCATTTTCGTCATGCGTGACTTCAATATCATGAAAACAAATGCCATGACTAAATCCATAACCAACAGCTTTTACCAAAGACTCCTTCGCCGCCCAAAAACCTGCCGCACGTTCATAATTAGAATCAATAATTCCAATATCTCTGATTTCATTAGCTGTAAAAACTCTCGAGAGAAAACCTGATTTTTCATTGGTTATAGCTTTTTCGATCCGGGCTACTTCGACTATATCAGTACCAATACGCATAATATCCTTCCATGGAGATTAAATTTGGTAAGCAAGATTAAAGTTAATCTTATAGCTGTCTACATCCAGATCATCCGGATATAGAAAGGGTGAAGATAATGAAGCATCATATTCCAGCGCTTTAACAGCCCCTTTTATACCGAAAACTCCCCCTATTATTTTCTTACCGTTAAGATCCTGCGAAGGTAGCTTACCAATTATTTGACCATAATCCGTGCCAATATAGGGGACGAAACCATTATATCCAGCAACCACATTTAGCGTGTTTTGTAAGAAGAACCCTTTATTACCATAAATACCATCACTATTTTGAAAACCACGCACACTCCAGCGATCGCCTATTGTGAATTGATCCTGCAACGTCAAATTATCTGGTGAATACTGAGCCCCAATATTCAGTTCGTAATAGGCGTTAACGGGTAACATAGTTAACCATTTCACATAGTTCACATTCAGATTCAAAATCTGACTTCGCTTACTAACGGTCCCTGTACGCATGTCTGGTGTATCAGTACCGCCAAAAGCCTTAGTAAACCGCTGCCAGGTTAACGTTGAATCCAGCGCAGCTCCGGTAAAGTTTCTTTTATAATTTAAGCCTAACCGTATGTTGCCCATATCACGCTTTTGCAAAACTAGCTCTGTGCCTCCCAATGTATAGTCATACTTCCGTCTGATCAGTTCGGCACTCGCAGACAATTTAGAGTTCACATTGCGGTAAAGCATACGATTACTTTTGAGACTGAAATATTCCGTCTCACCTACATAGTCAAAAGTATATGCACCAAGATCAATACCCTGAGTTGATTTACTTTTACTATAAAAAAGACTGAGATCGGTGTAACCAAAAGGCACACTATAATAGGCACTAGCATTTTTATAACCCCCGGTTTGGCTACCTGTTCCCGCAAGATAAAAAACATCGCTCAAGCTAGTGATATTATATAAATACCCCACTCCACCAATAAGTTGGTTTCCTGTGCTGTCATCACCATAGTTATTATACGAAGTTCTGGCACTCCATATTTTTTTCGTTGTGTATTAATTACCAGATTGCTCGTGCCATTTTCAGGGCCTGGCACTATGTTAATTTTAACATCAACCTCAGGTGTTCTCTGTATATTTTCCAAACCCTGCTCAACATCCCTAATATTGAGAATATCACCTTGTGAAAATGGCAAAACCCACTTACTTATATCGTTATCAACAATGATAATCTCAGAAATCCTTCCAGGTATCACTGCTAACTTTAATTTTTTAGTCAAGAGATCTTGAGATGGAATTTCCACCCTCGTTGTTATATAGCCTGCATTTATATAGTAATCTTGAAAAAGCACAGCCGCTTTTTTCAACCCATTCATTCCTAAGCATTTTCCAGCAACCATTTTTTTTATTTTATTTAATCCGCGGTCGTCTAAAAAATCATTACTAAGTACTAATTCATCAATTTGAAAACACGGATTTTCCAACGGGAATGTGCTATCGGTTTCTTTTTTTGCGATAGCATCGGAGAACACATCCTTTTGTTCTATTTTTCGGTCTTTGAAAGCAGCGTTATCATTGTTTTGCTGCTCTTTTACAAGCCGCCCTAACTGAGCATCAGCCGCTACTGCAGGGCCAGCAATCAACAATACCAGGCTAATAATTACTATATTGCGAATATCCATTTCATACCCTAATCAGGTAAAAGCAGTAATCCCTTACCGCTTTTACCTTCAACCTAAGTTATTTACCTACAACGGTACCAAATACATTTACAACATTGGCAGTAGTCTCAAGTCCTTGAGCGCCGCCTAATACAGCCCAGAAACCAGTATTGACTATTTTCTTGGCATTGATAACAGCCTTACCGCTGGTATACAAATTACCGTAGTTGTAAATATTATTACTTGCAGTGACATTTAACTGACTATCAGCAGCCAGGTTAGACCAGTTCGAGATATTTTTAGCGGTGACATTAGTAGTCTTAGCTGTAATATTCGCGCCGAGATTATTAGTTAAATCATTAGCAGTGGTGATATTAAGTGTATTACCAGATGCAATATCGCTGTTATTAGTAATAGTTTTGCCAGTCAGATTTAAATCACCACCTGCATTAAAGGCGTGATTATTTGTCACGTAACCGGAAGTATTTACTGTCAGATTGCCTGCTGCATTCACCCATCCAGTGTTATTGTAGTCACCAGTAATATTAATTAAAATATCACTATCTGAAGAGATGATACCGGTAGCGGTATTTTTGGCAACAGAGCCACTTGCTTTTGATGATATCGTAGTTGCATCAATCTGCATATTGCCTGAACTATAAATTGTTGCGTAATCAGCAGCAACTTTCTTCGCAGCAATCGTCATTTTTCCGGAATTAGCAATAATTTGCCCTTTGTTACTTGCGAGATCGCCAGTCAGATTAATATTTACATCACCGGTTTGCGCAATAATACGGCCAGATTCGTTATTCAGACTCTTAGCCGTAATATCAACCCCTTCACCGCCAATTAGACCGCCTTGCTGATTCCCGTAGCCGAAGTATTGCCCCACGTAGAAACCAAATTTGTCACTGTCAGTACTGGTGATTTTACCAACCGCATTAAGCGCTAGTTTTTGATCAGCAACCATCATAGTATATTTAGCATCGATATCAGCTCCGGACTCGATACTGATATTTTTAGCTTTAATGACTGAACTGTCTGTGCTAACGGTGTTGGCTTTGATAGTAACATCACCGTTTACTGAAGTTATCACTCCCAATCGACTGTAGTAATTATCGAGATCGATATTTACACCTTCTCCGCCGTTAATACCGGATTGGCTGGTATTCATGTCGCGACCAGTAATTGAAACAGTCTTACTGCTTTCAATTTTACCCATATAGTTATCAATATCACTGGTGGTTTGGATACTCACATCACCATCTGAGGCAATTTCGCCAGCCCAGTTGAATAAGTAGTCAGCAGCAATCTCGATGCCATTACCTGAGACGATACCCAAGGATTCACCGCCCGTGGTATCGGCCGATTTGTTGTCATTATTTTTTACTGCTTTAGTTGTCGTTAATTTTACAGCACCAGAACTGGAGCGAATCAAGCCACTTACGTTTTCAATGTTTCCAGTACTTTCAACTTCGACATTGCCTGTTGAATCAATAGTACCGCCATTATTGGTTAATGATGTATTTTTCAGGCCAACATAGCCAGCATGAATCTGACCGTTGTTATTATCAAAACTACCTGATTCGATAGCAACGATACCCGCCTCAATACCCGCGGTTTTAGCTTTACCAGTATTGGTAAAAGTATTGCCACTGGTATTGACAGCCAGCGTTTGGCCAGCAGCCAGTTTCCCATTGCTATTATCGAACTTACCGCTATTAATGTAGTTGTTAGTGGTTGCTAATATGTTACCACCATTGATATTACTTACTTTATTGCCCGCAGTATCAATAGCAATCATTTTATCGCTGTTGATTTTTCCTGCACTATTTTCCAGAACACCATTGGTGTTTAAGGTGATATCGCCACTGGATTGTATAACCGCGTTGTTGTTAAGCAGTTTACCGTTACTGGTAATCTTAATACCGCTATCCCCGGCAGAAATCGTCCCCAGGTTACGTACACCTACGCCACTTTCGGTGCTGACCAGGCTAATTTTATTCGCATACATACCACCGAGCTTAGAAACATCCACGCCATAGGTACTTGCGTTACCGGTTGGCGTAACGGAGTCGGTGACCACACCGTCGGCGTTGATCGCATTACTCCCCGCGACGATCTTAAGCTCACTTGCAGAAAGCGCTCCCTTCACAACGATACTACGCGCCAGAATTTCGGTCGGCGATTCGCTCTGAAATCCATTTACAGTAATCGTTCCACCATTTACGGAATAGCCATTTAATAGCCCATCGTCACCTATCTTTGGCGTACCAGTCGTCAATGTCCCTTTTTCAGCATTGATGAACCCACCACCCTGAGTCGTGATGCCATTAGGGTTGGCAATGATTAAGTGAGCGGAATCACCTGCAACTTCCATCATGCCATTAATGGTACTGGCATTCGTTGAAGTCACTTCGTTAAGAATAACCATGGCGCTGCGGTCGGTAAGATTTGGGTTAGCCGCAATCTGCCCTGCCAGCACGGACTGTGCTGCGCTGGTCGCGTTATTAAAAATAACGCCTTCGGTGCCAACATTCAGCGTGTCATATACGTTATGTGAAAGGCCATTACTGTTCGCTTTCGCGATATTAACAACCGGCACCCCATTGGAGGCTTCAGTAACGCTGCCATTTTTAATCGAAATTTCCGCTTGCGCCATTACAGGCATCAACAGTAATAATGATGCCGCAATCGGGTTTAATTTAACGGACTTTTTTTTATTTTCGTGATATTTCATATGAACCTTTCTAAGATAGTATTGATTGAGTGCAGCCAAAAGGAATGCCCTGTACAGGTGCATTCTCTTCTGACTATTTTAAGCACGCGTTATGCGTACAAATCCCTGTGAAAAGCACGTAAACCCATCAAACGTTATATTCGGCTCTACTCAGCAAATTATATAAATACATTGCGACCGCTTATACACATCTGGAACAAAGAAAGCTGATTAAATTCATACAAAATATGAGACATCCTTTGCCCATGCATGAAGACTAATTACTTTTTTAAGCGCCGGTAATCCATATATTGACCACACGCGAAGTCCAGTATTTGAGCGCTGTGTGATAAATAATGACATACTTCACGCCATATCCTTATTCCGTTACAGTTTCCCCGATTAACACAATGAATAAAAAGTGAATTATTTACCTGCATAATCAACTTCCTTCACTTCATGATTAAGATCAACAATGTACGCCTCTCCGCCCTTATCGATTATTGATCGCGTAATTTCCTCACGTTTATATGAATTCATATTTATGAATTACAATTTGATTAAAAATAGTAATGCCAGCCAGCTGTAGGTAGTGAAAAAGCAATGTGAAACGCATCGTAAAGGGTGACGCAGGTCAGAGAAGAGAGGGTGGAGAGCGCTGAATTTGCCGGAGAGCGGCTTAAGCCTTCTCCGGCATCGACATCGACATTATGCCCGAATGGCGTTGCGCCATCGGGCTTTGCTTATTAATCGCGGAAATTCTTGAACTGGAATGGCTGGCCAAGATCGCCGCCGCGAACCAACGCCATAACCGACTGCAGATCGTCACGGGATTTGCCAGTGACGCGAATTTCTTCGCCCTGAATCTGCGTCTGTACTTTTAGCTTGCTGTCTTTAATCAGTTTAACGATTTTCTTCTGTATTGCGCTCTCAATACCCTGCTTCAGCTTAGCTTCAACAAACCAGGTTTTTCCGCTGTGTACGAAGTTTTCCGGCACGTCAAGCGAGCTTCCTTCAATACCGCGCTTGAGTAGCTTTGCACGCAGGATATCCAACAGCTGATTGACCTGGAAATCAGACTCGCTCAGCACCTTGATGGTTTTACTGGTTTCGTTCAGCTCAAAGGTGGCTTCAACATTACGAAAATCAAATCGTGACTCGACTTCGCGGCTTGCGTTTTCGACCGCATTACGCGCTTCCTGAAGATCGACTTCAGAGACAATATCGAAAGATGGCATCTTTTCCTCTCCTTCCGTTTCTTTTGCGTTGCATAATACCCACAACGCGGCATAACTCAACTTGTTATCCCGGAAGCTTAGCTGATAACGCTATACTTTAGCTACAAGCGCCTGGGAAGTCGCAGGTGAGGAGGAATAATGAAAGTAACCGTACTGGGATGCGGTGCATTGGGGCAACTATGGTTAACCGCGCTGTATAAAAACGGACATGAGGTTCAGGGCTGGTTACGCGTCCCGCAACCATTTTGTAGCGTTAATCTCATTGAGACTGACGGTAGTAATTTCAACGAATCAATGACCGCTAACGATCCTGATTTTCTCGCCACCAGCGATTTACTACTGGTGACGCTAAAGGCATGGCAGGTTTCCCAGGCAGTGAGAAATCTGGCTGCTATCTTACCGGCTTCTGCGCCTATCTTGCTCATTCATAACGGCATGGGCACCCTTGATGAATTAAAAAGCGTTAAACACCCACTGCTGCTGGCGTCCACCACTCATGCCGCCCGCCGCGATGGCAACGTCATCATTCACGTCGCGCAGGGAACAACTCATATTGGACCAGCCAAAAGCTATAGCGAAGATTACAGCGGCCTCGCCGACATTCTGCAAAACGTCCTGCCGGATGTCGCCTGGCACGACAATATTCACCCTGCTCTTTGGAGTAAGCTGGCCGTCAACTGTGTGATTAATCCCCTGACTGCGCTGAAAGATTGTAGAAACGGCGATCTGCGAGATTTTCCGCAAGAGATCGGCGCAATCTGTCATGAAGTCGCAGCGGTAATGCAACGTGAAGGCATTCATACATCTGCGGAAAACCTGTTATTGTATGTAAATCAGGTAATTGAAAGTACAGCAGATAATATCTCATCGATGTTGCAGGATATTCGCGCGCAGCGGCATACGGAAATCGACTACATCACCGGTTTTCTGCTGAATCGCGCCCGGGCCCACGGTCTGTCAGTGCCAGAAAATGCCCGTTTATTTGAACAGGTAAAGCGGAAGGAGAATACTTATGAGCGCGTCGGCACTGATTTGCCTCGCCCCTGGTAGCGAAGAGACCGAAGCGGTCACCACTATCGATTTATTAGCGCGCGGCGGCGTGAAAGTGACTACCGCCAGCGTCGCCAGTGATGGCAATCTGACCATCGTTTGCTCGCGCGGCGTGAAGCTACTTGCGGATGCGCCGCTGGTCGAAGTCGCTGATGGCGATTTTGATATCATTGTTTTACCTGGCGGTATTAAAGGCGCCGAGTGCTTTCGCGACAGCCCTTTGCTGGTAGAAACCGTGAGACAATTTCATTTATCCGGGCGCATCGTGGCGGCTATCTGCGCCGCGCCAGCGACCGTTCTGGTGCCGCATAATCTGTTTCCTATCGGCAACATTACCGGTTTCCCGGCGCTAAAAGAGCAAATCCCCGCCGAACAGTGGCAGGATAAGCGCGTCGTCTGGGACCCAAGGGTTAATCTGTTAACCAGTCAGGGTCCGGGAACCTCTATTGATTTCGCGCTAAAAATGATTGACCTGCTGGTCGGTCGCGAAAAAGCATACGAAGTGGCTTCGCAGTTGGTCATGGCTGCTGGCATCTATAATTACTACGAATCCTGATAGCCGGTCCGCGCAGCGGGCTGGTTCCCCCCTTCTTGAGGAGCCGTAGCATGTCCCGTAGCGCAACCGATTCTCGTGACCTCGTCATCAGCCGCCTACTCAGCGCCCCCACGACAGCCCTCTGGCGCGCGTGGGCCGACCCGGCTTTACTCAAAACCTGGTGGTGTCCTAAGCCATGGTATACCGACGTTCTGGCCTTTGATTTGCGTCCCGGAGGGGCTTTTCACACCGTGATGCACGGCCCTGACGGTGAACGTAGCGATAATCCCGGCTGCTTTCTTGAAGTCATTCCGCAGCAAAAATTAGTCATGACCTCAATGCTGACCGCAGACTTTCGCCCTGCCGTTTCCCCATTTGCCATGACGGCTATTATCACCTTTGCGGATGAAAACGACGGCTGTCGCTATACGGCAACGGTACTGCATGCAGATGATGAAACCCGTGAGCAACACGAAAAGATGGGATTTTTTGAAGGCTGGAATATCGTTATCGATCAGTTGAATGCCCTGGCGATGACGCTACGCTAAACCCAGATGTAAAAAAGCCTTCCCTAAGGGAAGGCTTTTTCATCAGTACAGGTGAATTACGGGCGATACACTTTCACGTTAGTAAAGCCCTGCTCACGCAGGTACAGCGCCTGCAGACGGCTCATTACGCCGCGCTCACACCACAACAGCCAGGTTTTGCTCTGATCGAGGTTGCCAAATTGGGTGCTCAGTTTATAGAACGGCAGCGAAACAACATCGACGCCTTCCACTTTCAATGGCTTATCATCCTGCTCATCGACAGAACGAATATCGAGAATCACGTCGTTCGCGCTGAAGCCGCTGACGGTTTCGACTTCCACCACGTCCTGCTGCGTTTGCTGAGCGATGTCGCGAATGTCGATGTTATTCGCTTCCTCAACCACTTTATCCAGAATGCTAAAATCGAAGTTTTCTTCTTCCGCTTCGATCTTCGCTTTTACCGCTTTTATGGTTGGGCTCTTCGAGATAACGCCGCAGTATTCCGGCATGGTGCGGGCAAAATCTTCAGTGCCGATTTCGCGCGCAAGATTGATAATGTGTTCTTTATCGTGAGAAATCAGCGGGCGCAGGATCAGCGTGTCGGAGACATTATCGATAAGACGCAGGTTAGTCAGAGTCTGGCTGGATACCTGGCCCAAGGCTTCGCCGGTCACCAGTGCCTGCACGCCATAACGCTCAGCGACTTTCGATGCCGCACGCACCATCATACGTTTGAGCACCACGCCCATCTGGCCATCCTCGACTTTCTCAAGGATTTCACCAACCACCGGCTCGAAATTGATTGCCACGAAGCGAACGCGATGGGAGCTGCCGAAGCGGTTCCACAAATAGTGCGCCACCTGACGAACGCCAATTTCATGCGCGGCGCCGCCGAGGTTGAAGAAGCAGTAGTGTACGCGGCAGCCGCGACGCATCAGCATATAGCTGGAGACGCCGGAGTCGAAGCCGCCGGAAATAAGCGACAGCACATCTTCCTGAGTACCAATGGGGAAGCCGCCAATACCTTCATAGCGCCCTTTCACCAGCAACAGACGATCGTTTTCGATTTCCAGGTTAACCGTCACGTCCGGATCGGTGAGCTTCACGCGCGCCGATTCGATATGCTGGTTCAGGCCGCCGCCAACGTAGCGCTCAACCTCAATTGAGGTGAATTCATGTTTACCACGGCGCTTCACACGCACGCAGAAGCTTTTGCCTTCGAGCTGTTCACGCCACAGCGGTAGCGTCTGTTCAAAAATGTTATGCAGAGAAGTGAAAGGTACGTCCTCCACTTCCAGAATATGATGAATGCCAGGGATACGGGTCAGCGCATCGCGAATAACCGGCCGCTGGTTTTCGTCTTTCGCGCGAACTTCGATATGATCCCAATGACGAACGACGGCGAGCGTCTCATCATAGTTTTTGAGAACGTTACGAATGTTCCCGGTTAAGATTTTAATGAAGCGCAACCGCACAGATTGGCTTTTGATGGTGATTTCCGGGAACAATTTAATGATAAACTTCATGGCGACAATAGTTCGTTGGCAAGCCCGACGGGGCTTTAAGCAAAAAAGTTGTACAGGCGCGATACAGCGTCTGCATCCAGGGCGCGGAGTATACCATCATTGTTCGCTTTTCGCCTGGCATTGCGCATTTTCGCAAAAATGTATCCGTAGGGTGAATGCCGCGAGTTTGCTTAACCGCCCGACTCCGTTACCATACTGATAGCCATCGAGACATAACAAGAGTCTATATTCACTATGCCAAAGAAAAATGAGGCCCCGGCCAGCTTTGAGAGCGCTTTAGGCGAACTCGAGCAGATCGTTAATCGTCTGGAAAGCGGCTCACTACCGCTGGAAGAAGCGCTCAGCGAATTTGAACGCGGCGTGCAGCTCGCGCGCCAGGGCCAGACGAAACTGCAACAGGCCGAGCAGCGTGTCCAAATCCTGCTGGCCGATAGCGAAGATGCGCCGTTGACTCCCTTTACGCCGGACGCTGAATAAATGGACTTCCCGCAACAATTACAGACCTGTGTCACCCAGGCCAATGACGCGCTGCGCCGTTTTATCTCTCCGCTGCCATTTCAGAACACTCCGCTGGTTGAAGCCATGCACTATGGCGCATTATTAGGCGGCAAACGCCTGCGCCCTTTCCTGGTTTACGCCACCGGCGAGATGTTCGGCGTTAGCCGTTCCACGCTGGATGCCCCAGCCGCTGCCGTCGAATGCATTCATGCCTACTCGCTGATGCATGACGATCTGCCGGCGATGGACGACGACGATCTGCGCCGCGGTCAACCCACGTGCCACATCAAGTTTGGCGAAGCGAACGCTATTCTTGCCGGTGACGCCCTGCAAACGCTGGCATTTTCTATACTGAGTGATACGCCGATGCCGGAAGTACCGGATCGCGACCGTCTGGCGATGGTTTCCGAACTGGCCCAGGCCAGCGGCGTCGCCGGAATGTGCGGCGGTCAGGCGTTGGATCTCGAGGCGGAAGGCAAGCAGGTCGATCTACAGGCGCTGGAGCGAATTCACCGCCATAAGACCGGAGCGCTTATTCGCGCGGCGGTTCGTCTTGGCGCGCTGAGCGCCGGCGAGCGTGGCCGTCAGGCGCTGCCAGCACTCGATCGCTTTGCGGAGAATATCGGTCTCGCCTTCCAGGTGCAGGATGACATTCTGGATGTGGTAGGTGATACTGCGACTCTCGGCAAACGTCAGGGTGCCGACCAACAGTTAGGCAAAAGTACCTATCCGGCGCTTTTGGGTCTTGAGCAAGCCCAGCAGAAAGCGCGCGATCTGATTGCCGACGCCCGCCAGGCTTTAGATAAACTGGCTGCGCAATCGCTGGATACCACGGCACTGGAAGCGCTCGCGAATTACATTATTCAGCGCGATAAATAAACAATAAATGAGTCTCTGATGAGTTTTGATATTGCCAAATACCCGACCCTGGCGCTGGTAGATTCCACCCAGGAGTTGCGCC
>OIFK01000272.1_pt1 | contig 29440 bp, 33 predicted proteins | sample 1582071 | NCBI WGS metagenome assembly OIFK01 (sample SAMN07501052, study PRJEB24779) | human gut metagenome | isolation source: stool | host: human infant | place: USA: Pittsburgh, PA | reverse complement strand
GACGGGGGACACCACCGGCTACCTGGCAAACCCGAAGGAGGTGTGAGATGGGAAGTGGATGGCATGAATGGCCGCTGGTGATCTTCACCGTTTTCGGGCAGTGCGTGGCCGGCGCGTTAATCGTGATGGGCTTCGTCTGGCTTAAGGAAAATGATGACAAGGCCAGAATGCGCATCGTGCGCAGCCTGTTTTTTCTCTGGCTGGTAATGGGTATTGGGTTTATGGCTTCGGTGCTGCATCTTGGCTCCCCGCTGCGTGCCTTCAACTCGCTTAACCGCGTGGGCGCGTCAGCGCTGAGTAATGAGATCGCGGCGGGTTCGATCTTCTTTGCCGTGGGCGGTTTCTGGTGGCTGGTGTCGGTTATCGGTAAAATGCCCCCAGCTTTGGGCAAAATCTGGCTGGTTGTCAGCCAGATCCTGGGCATCGTTTTTGTCTGGGCGATGACCCGTGTCTATCAGATTGAGACTGTCCCGACCTGGTATACGGGTTACACCACGCTGAGCTTCTTCCTGACGATGGTTCTGGCTGGTCCTCTGCTGGCCGCGCTGCTGCTGCGCGTCGCAAACGTGACATTCAAAGGTACTCTTGCCGCGTCAGTCAGCGTACTGGCACTTATCGTCTGCGTGGCGGTCGTCGTGTTGCAAAGCAATACGCTGGGGACGATACAGAGTTCCATCCAGCAGGCCAGCGCCCTGCTGCCAGATTATGGCTCGCTTCAGGTGTGGCGCATCGCGTTGCTGGCGGCGGGTTTAGGCTGCTGGATCTGCCCGCTTATTCGTCGTCAGGAGCCAAAAACGCTCGGCCTGTTTGCAGGTGTCGTTCTGGTGGTGCTGGGTGAACTGATTGGCCGTGGGCTATTTTATGGTCTGCATATGACCGCAGGGTTAGCAATTGCAGGTTAACACAGGTGCGCGGGGCTACCCGCGCGCAAGTAAGGAAAGTTGTAATGAATGATGTCTCACACCGCGAATCGTTCGCGTTCAGCGCCCGGGTACTGGGCGCGCTGTTTTATTTCGCCCCAGACAGCGAGCAGACCGCGCCGCTGGTGAGTGCCCTGACCGCAGGTGACTGGGTTCAGGACTGGCCGCTGGCGGAGGAAAACCTGCTGCCTGTCGCCAGTATGTTTAAGACCCCATCGGATGAAGCGTTGAAAGACGCCTGGCAGCGTCTGTTTATTGGCCCGTATGCCCTGCCCGCCCCCCCGTGGGGCTCGGTCTGGCTTGATCGCGAGTCAGTGCTGTTTGGCGATTCGACCCTCGCGTTGCGTCAGTGGATGCGTGAAAACCATATCGCCTTTGAGATGCAGCAGAATGAGCCTGAAGATCATTTCGGAACGTTGCTGATGCTGGCGGCATGGCTTGCCGAGAACGGTCGCGAAACAGAACGCGACCAGCTTCTTGCCTGGCATCTGCTGCCATGGAGCACGCGTTTCCTTAGCGTATTCGTTGAAAACGCGGCCCATCCGTTCTACACCGCGCTGGGTAAACTTGCCCAGCTGACGCTGGCGGAATGGCAGTCCACTTTGCTGATCCCGATTGCCGAAAAAACGCTGTACCGATAACAGCACCTGGCTTGTCCACCCGTTGTGCAGGCCAGGCTCGCACATTTTTGCTGCAACACAACGTCACAACTGCTATACTGTATATAATTACAGTATACGGGGGTGCACAATGGCTGTTGAAACAAAATTTGTTGTCGTAAGAAAAGGTGAAGAAAAAATGACATTTGCCAGTAAGAAAGAGGCTGACGCTCACGACAAACTGCTCGATATGGCAGAAGCGTTTACCGACTGGCTGTTGCAAAGCGGAATGCAGATGGATGAAACGCAGGCGGAGAACCTAGGTCTTTATCTCGCCGAGCAGAAAGAGTCCGTGCAGCATATCCTGCGTACCAGCAAGCTTCCCGAGCTCAATGCTGAAACGGATAAAACAGCATCAGATGCGGACAGCACCAAAAAAATCCGGGCCGTCAAAGCCGCCTGATCGTCAGAACGTCTCATCACCTGTCCTGCCGCCGCGGGCCGGAAACGGCTCGCGGCTTAATCATGCATTATTTCGATCTTCTCGAAAACAATGCGATTGAATATTTTAATCTGTTCTGGCGTAAAATTTGGTTACAGCATTTCCTCTCGTCAGACGTATGTTAAAAACACGTGAATCACACGTTCGGCGCCTCTGAATGGTGTGGTAAATTATCACATAACTCTTGCAACTCGTTGATCATCCTGGCTACATGGAAGCCATCACAAACAGAATGATGGACCTGAACGGCGAAAGGCAACAAGACTTTTTCATCCTGGTTATAGTATTTTCCAAACGTGAACATGGGCGCAAAAAAATTCCGCATGTTAGCGACGTTGACGTTAAAACTGCTAAAACTGACCCACGGAATATCAGATATGAAAAATATATTCTCCCGGGACTCTTCTTTGGGCCAGTAGGCAAGATTATCACCATAGCGAGAAACGTCTTCTGCATAAACGTTCTGAAAGTGATGAATATTCCCGTCGAAGTGACTCCATAATGATGAAAACGTCTCCGTCTCTTTATGGAAAAGGGTATAGCTGGGATGCACCTCATTCCATATTACAAGCTCATTATCCTTCATGGCCATACGGAATTCCGGATGCCGGTTTACGACGTGAGAAATAAGGGAAATAATCGCAGGATAAAATTTCCAGCCAACCTCTTTGATATGCTTTAGCAGCACGGTAATGTCCAGCTGAACCGTTTGGTTAAATGTAGATTGAGCAAAGCCCTGAAATACTTCAAAGTGTTCCTTTCTTGCCCAACGTGATAAGTCAACTACCGTATATTCTGGCGTTATTTTTGTCATTTCAGAGCCTTAGTTGAGCTGCGCTATATAAAATAGTAGCGTATCACAAACGCAGGGGCTGTATAGACCGTAGCGCAGAGGCACCCTAAATTTTCAGCGTATCAATCACCGCTCTCAGCGCCGGGGATACGTTGCGGTGTGGATAATAGAGGTACAGTCCGTCCATCCGCAGGCTGTAGCGCTGTAAGACGCGTATAAGCGTGCCACGCTTCGGATCGTTAGCCACCAGCTTAACCAGGACATAGGCCAGCCCGAGTCCCAGCCGGGCCGCTTCGGCCTCCATGTAGCTGTCGGAAAAGGCCCATTGCCCCTCCGGGCGGTGAGTCACTCGCTTCCCATCCTGCACAAGCTCCCATTGATAGTGGTTACCGTCGGCGAACTGCTAGGCAATGCAGGGATGAGCATCCAGATCGGCGGGCGTCTGCGGAAAACCATAGCGCCGAAAATGCGCCGGAGCGGCAACCACAGCCATCTCCATATCGGGCGTGATGCGCACGGCAATCATCCGGCCCCAGCCGGACGCCAGCGTCGAATGAAAACATTCACCCAAACTGTCCGCTGTGCTGCTATGCGCATCATTAAGTTGATTTAAAACAATGGATTAGTAAGAAACACGAAATCCTGACGCCCGCGTTTCGATGGTGACAACCTGGGATAAGACCTTCGCCGAGAGCGATAAAGTCGACCACCGCAAGGTGACGTTCGAGAACCGATACGGGATCACCCTGGCTGGCGATCTGTACATTCCCAGGAACATCGGCGACCAGATGCTGGCTTCTCTTCTCGTCGTTGTGAATTACACCTATGTCTACACTGAATCAAATCTCATCCCGCTCCAGCGAGCATGCATACTGGGCCGGTATTTATGCCCGCCAGTCTGCTCGCGTCATCAGCAATAAAGCATTATATTAACAAGGTTATTTTATTTAATTACAAAACCTCGCACTCCTCCCGTTGAAATAATAATTAAGCAATATCCTGGTCAGCCAGCGACATCGCTTTGTTAGCTTGAGCGTTCAGGCAAAGCTCAAACCGGAGGTATTCTTTGCTGATTAAATTAAAGAAAGAACGAACGCATCAGGAGGATCGTCGTCTTGCCCTCTGGCTGGCGACCTCCGCGGGACTGCTGAATGCCATTGCGCTGGGCGCATTCGGCTTTTTTCCCTCGCATATGACGGGCAATACCTCGCAGCTATCCAGCGAAGTTTCCTCCACCGATCTCAGCGATATTCTTTTCTTCGGCGCCATTATTCTTTCGTTTGTCTCAGGTGCCATCGCTGCGCGGATTATTGTTATCTGGGGGATTATCCATAACGTCAGGCTGGTATTCAGCCAGGTTCTGTTTGTTGAAGGGCTATTACTGGCAGGGGTATCCCTGTACGAAATGTATTTTCACTCCTTTGCCACGAATCAGGAGATTATTATTTTCCTGTGCGGGTTGATGGGAATTCATAATTCCACCTCCACTCAGCTATCCGGTGGACGGGTAAGATCCACACACATCACCGGCACGCTGACCGATGCGGGCATTTCGCTGGCCTCCGTTATGGTCGCCATGCTGCGCCGGGATTATTCCAAAGATACGGCCGCGCAAAAGAGTCAGCTCAAAACCCATTTAACTACCCTTTTCTCCTTTATCAGCGGAGGTATCGCGGGGCTGATCCTGTTCAGAGAGTTTGGATTCCACGCGATGCTGGCGCTGGGCCTGATGCTGGTACTCGTCGCCGCCTTCTCTATCGTCCGCATCTCGTGGCGGGTACGAAAAGTGCGCGCCGCGCTTAGTCGACAGGTTTAATCAGCACGCCTTACGTGACATTGTCACGTAAGGCGTGCTTCTTTAAGACTATTCTGCCTGCCCACTGACAGCCCTTATGCCATAAGGCTTCACCCAGGTTGTCACTAATTTCATAGGGTTACTGTTTTACCCCCTTCGCTGGAACCCTTCCGTTTCGCTTGCTATAGGTGAAGTACCCCTGCCGAAACATGGCATAACAACAGGCAACCGGTGGTTGCTATAACGCATGCGCACAGGGAGACACACCGCAATGCACCCATTACTTAAACGTTCGCTGCTTTTTGTCGGCGCGATTATCGTGGTTCTCGCTCTCCTCACCTGGGGAATTGGACTGGAGACGATTAAGGCGCGCCAGGTTGACCTGATCTACCTCGGGCAACAGCACCTGATTCTGGTCTTTTCATCAATGTTCTTTGCCCTGCTGGTGGGCATTCCAAGCGGTATTTTGCTGAGCCGTCCAGCCGCGCGTGGTATCGCCGAATATGTGATGCAAATCTTTAACGTGGGTAACACCCTGCCGCCGCTGGCCGTTCTGGCGCTGGCGATGGTGGTGATTGGCATCGGTGATAAACCGGCCATTATCGCCCTCTTTCTGGCCTCTCTGCTGCCGATTGTGCGTAACACCTATGCCGGGCTGTGCTCTGTTCCCGCGTCGTTGCTGGAAGCGGCAAACGGTATCGGCATGACCAAATGGCAGCGCCTGCGTCAGGTTGAGATCCCTAACGCGTGGCCGGTGATGCTTTCTGGTATTCGCATTGCCACTGCGATTAACGTCGGTACCGCACCGCTGGCATTCCTGATTGGCGCCAGCAGCTACGGCGAGCTGATTTTCCCTGGGATCTACCTGAATGACTTCCCGACGCTGATCCTGGGCGCGGCGGCCACCGCCCTGTTCGCCCTGATTCTGGATACGCTGCTGGCGGCACTGGGTCGACTACTGAGCCCGCATCTCGCGCGATAATTATAACAAGGAGCTTCTATGAGACTGTTTTCCGGCCTGACGGCGCTATGCGCCGCCGCGCTCTTCACCAGCCAGGCGCTCGCCGCGCCGCTGATCCTGGCAACCAAGAGCTTTACCGAGCAGCACATTCTCTCGGCCATGACCGTGCAGTATCTGCAAAAGAAAGGGTTTCAGGTGCAGCCGCAGACCAATATTGCAACGGTGATTTCCCGTAACGCGATGATCAACAAGCAGATTGATATGACCTGGGAGTACACCGGCACGTCGCTGATCATCTTCAACCACATCAACAAACGCATGTCGCCGCAGGAGTCATACGAGACGGTGAAACGCCTCGACGCGAAGCACGGTCTGGTGTGGCTTAAACCTGCCGATATGAACAATACCTATGCCTTTGCCATGCAGCGCAAGCGCGCCGAGGCTGAACATATCAATACCATGTCTGAGATGGTGGCAAAGATTGAGCAGATCCGTAAAACCGATCCGGATAACAACTGGCTGCTGGGCCTTGACCTGGAATTTGCCGGGCGCAGCGACGGGATGAAACCGTTGCAGGCGGCCTACAAGATGGAGCTGGACCGCCCGCAGATCCGCCAGATGGATCCGGGCCTGGTCTATAACGCGGTGCGCGACGGGTTTGTCGATGCGGGGCTGATCTACACCACCGACGGGCGCGTAAAGGGCTTCGATCTTAAAGTGCTGGAAGACGATAAAGGCTTCTTCCCGAGTTATGCCGTGACGCCAGTTGTTCGAAAAGACACGCTGGAGGCTAACCCGGGGCTGGAGGAGGCGCTGAACACCCTCTCAGCCCAGCTCAATAACGACGTTATCACCGACCTGAATAAGAAGGTGGATATCGACCATCAGTCACCGCAGCAGGTCGCCCGTGATTTCCTGCGTAGCAAACAGTTGCTGTAGGAGGCGCTATGGAGACAATTCACTATATTCTCGACAACTGGGACTATCTCTTAACCCTGACGCTGCAACACCTGTGGCTGGTGGCACTCGCCGTCGGCCTGGCGATTATTATTGGCGTGCCGCTGGGCATTTTAATTGTCCGCCATAAATGGCTGGCAACGCCGGTGCTGGGGATTGCCACCATTGTGCTCACCATCCCGTCAATTGCGCTTTTCGGCCTGATGATCCCGCTCTTTTCGCTGATCGGTCAGGGCATTGGCGCCCTGCCCGCGATTACGGCGGTGTTCCTCTATTCGCTGCTGCCGATTGTGCGTAACACCCATACGGCGCTCGACAGCCTGCCGCCGGGCCTGCGAGAAGCGGGACGCGGTATCGGCATGACCTTCTGGCAGCGTCTGCGCTGGGTGGAAATCCCGATGGCGCTGCCGGTGATTTTTGGCGGTATCCGCACCGCCGTGGTGATGAACATTGGCGTCATGGCGATTGCCGCCGTGATTGGCGCGGGCGGTCTGGGCCTGCTGCTGCTTAACGGTATTGGCGGGAGTGATATTCGTATGTTGATTGCGGGCGCGCTGATGATTTGTCTTTTAGCGATTGTGCTCGACTGGTTGCTGCACCGTTTGCAGGTGGTACTGACTCCGAAGGGGATTCGATAATGATAAAACTGGAAAACCTCACCAAACAATTTTCACAGAAACACGGCCAGACGTTTAAGGCCGTCGACAACGTCAACCTGAACGTGCCTGAAGGGGAAATGTGCGTGCTGCTCGGCCCGTCCGGCTGCGGGAAAACCACTACACTGAAGATGATCAACCGTCTCATTACGCCAAGTAGCGGGACAATCCTGATTAACGGCGAAGACACCAGCGGAATGGACACCGTGACCCTGCGCCGCAACATTGGCTACGTGATCCAGCAGATTGGCCTGTTCCCGAACATGACCATCGAAGAGAACATTACCGTCGTGCCGCGCATGCTGGGCTGGGACAAGGCACGCTGTAAATCCCGTGCCGAAGAGCTGATGGATATGGTGGCAATGGATCCGCATAAATTCCTTCACCGCTATCCGCGCGAAATGTCCGGCGGGCAGCAGCAGCGTATCGGCGTCATCCGCGCGCTGGCAGCCGATCCTCCGGTCCTGCTGATGGATGAACCGTTCGGTGCAGTCGACCCGATCAACCGTGAGGTGATCCAGAACCAATTCCTGGAGATGCAGCGCAAGCTGAAAAAGACCGTGATGCTGGTGAGCCACGATATTGACGAAGCGCTGAAGCTGGGCGACCGTATTGCCGTCTTCCGTCAGGGGCGTATCGTGCAGTGCGCCAGCCCGGACGAGCTGCTGGCGAAACCCGCGAATGAGTTTGTTGGCTCGTTTGTTGGTCAGGACCGGACGTTGAAACGCCTGCTGCTGGTATCGGCGGGCGACGTCACCGACCAGCAGCCGACGATTACGGTACGCGAATCGACGCCGCTGCCGGAGGCCTTCGCCACCATGGATGACAACGATATTCGCGCCATTACCGTGGTTGATGAGCACGGCAAACCGCTCGGCTTTGTGAAGCGCCGCGAAGCGCGTAACGCCAGCGGCAGCTGCGGGGATATTCTGCATCCGTTCCGTATGACCGGTAAGGCCGAGGATAACCTGCGCGTGGTGCTTTCTCGCCTGTATGAGAGCAACACCAGCTGGATGCCGATTGTGGACGAGGACGGACGCTATAACGGCGAGATATCCCAGGATTATATTGCGGAGTATTTGAGTTCAGGGCGTACGCGCCGGGCATTAAATATTCATAGCGAGAGTTAAGCATTCAGGCCGGGTACTGCCCGGCCTTTTTCCGCACGCATACCTTTTGCTAACCTCCCGATTTCCCGCCACAATATTGTATCGTCCCCGTTAAATCACGACTTCATGCAACGTCTTCACGCTTACCCCGACATCCGCGCGATGTTTCGCCGTCTCCTGATTGCTACCGTCACCGGCGTGCTGGCGGCGCTGGCCGTTGCGGTGTTCCGCCACAGCATGTATCTGCTGGAGTGGCTATTTCTCAGCAACGAAAGCGGAAGTCTGGTGAACGCCGCAGCCGCGTTATCGCCCTGGCGGCGGGCGCTGACGCCTGCGCTAGGTGGTCTGGCCGCGGGGATGCTGCTGTGGGGATGGCAGCGCATGACGGCACAACGTCCCCACGCCCCGACCGATTATATGGAAGCGCTTGAGACGGGAGACGGCCAGTTTGACTACGGCGCCAGCCTGGTGAAATCCCTCGCGTCGTTGCTGGTGGTCGCCAGCGGCAGCGCCATCGGCCGTGAAGGCGCCATGATCCTGCTCGCCGCCCTCGCCGCCTCCTTTTTTGCACAACGTTGTACGCCAAAATCCGAATGGAAACTGTGGATCGCCTGCGGTGCCGCCGCCGGGATGGCCAGCGCCTATCATGCGCCGCTGGCGGGCAGCCTGTTTATCGCAGAGATCCTGTTTGGCACGCTGATGCTGGCCTCCCTCGGCCCGGTGGTGATTGCCGCTGTAGTGGCCCTGCTGACCACGCGCCTGTTAAGTCCCGGCGCGAATACGCTATATGATGTCCATCTCAGCGAGATGCTTACGGCGGTGGATTATTTCCTGATCGTTGGCGTGGGTCTGCTGGCTGGCGTTTGCGGCCCGCTGTTGATGTGGCTGATGGCGGCCAGCCACAGGCTGTTTCTGCGTCTCAAACTCTCACCGCCGTGGCAGCTGGCGCTGGGTGGTCTGATCGTCGGGCTGCTGTCGCTGCTGACGCCGAAAGTATGGGGGAATGGCTATAGCGTGGTTCAGGCGTTTTTGCAGTCGCCGCCGCTGCTGTCGGTAATTGCCGGCGTCTTTATCTGCAAGCTCCTGGCGGTGCTGGCAAGCAGCGGGTCCGGCGCACCGGGAGGCGTGTTTACGCCAACCTTGTTCGTTGGTATGGCAACGGGAATGCTGTTTGCGCAGATCTTTGCGCTGTGGTTTCCTGGCTCTGAGACGGCGATCCTGCTTGGGCTGGCGGGAATGGCGACGCTGCTCGCCGCCACAACGCATGCGCCAATCATGTCGGCCTTGATGGTCTGTGAGATGACCGGGCAGTATTTTTTACTTCCCGGTTTGCTGGTTGCCTGTGTTGTGGCGTCGGTATTGTCGAGAACGCTACGCCACGACTCGATCTACGGCCAGCATACCGCCGAAAGCCGAGAGATCGATATAGTGCGCTAATTCGCGCTGCTCTGCGCGGGGCAGATAAGGCAGTTCGCCTACCAGCGGGCCAGGCAGCTTTTTGCTCAGCACGTCGATGATTTCAGCGTAGTGCGCAAGGCCCGGGTTAATACGATTCGCCACCCAACCAATCAGCGGCAGGCCGTCATTAGCGATAGCCTGCGCCGTCAGCAAGGCATGGTTGATGCACCCTTCCTGGATGCCCACGACCATAATCACCGGCAATTGCTCCTGCACCACCCATTCGGAAAGGGGACGTAAATCGTTCATCAGGCTGCGCCAGCCACCGGTCCCTTCAACGACAACGTGGTCAACCTTTTCACTCAGATTTGCCAGGCCATCAGAAAGCAGGCTGTAGTTGATAAGCCCACTGTGAGCGACGCTGCTTTCCTCTTCGCTTAACGCGATAGGATTGACGACATCATAAGGCAGTTCCAGAGACGAGACGCTTTGCAGAACCAGGGCGTCCTTATTGCGCAGCCCTTCTGGCGTCTCTTTACTGCCTTTTGCAACCGGCTTGTATCCTGCAACGCGTTTACCGCTTGCCGCCAGGGCCTGGAGTAACGCGCGGGATACGACTGTCTTCCCGACAGACGTATCCGTACCAGTAATAAAGAAACGCTTAAGCATGACTCATTCCACCTCTTGGGTATGCTTCAAAATATAAACCAGGTAAATAATTCAGTGGGGAAAGTCTACGGGATGCGTGCGCTACCGGGCTTGAGATAGCGCAATTTTTCGTACATCTCTGGAAAAGAGTTAGCCCTGTAGCAAACGAATCAGTAACGAGCCGTTGTACATCGCATCTTTTACCAGCGCGGCGCCGGCCATCGTGCCCTGGTTGGAAAATTGCGTACTTTCGACCACGATGTTTTTACTGTACGCGGGAAGCGCCTGCTGATTGATGCAGGCGGAAATCGCCGGAAAGAGGATATCCGCCGCCTGGCTGAGCGGGGAGCCGATCAGTATTTTTTGCGGGTTAAACAGATTCACCATAATGGCCAGAATGCGCCCGACATTATTGCCCACGCCGGTAATAATGTCCTTCGCCAGCAGATCGCCCTGCCTTGCCGCAGCGCACAGTGCCTCGACGCTTAACGGTTGACCGTGCAGCGTGGAGCTCATCGACTGGCTGAGCCGCACTTGCGCCAGCTCCAGCACGCTTTCGACGCTGGCAATCGTCTCCAGACAGCCATGGTTACCGCAGTAGCAGCGTTTTCCGTACGGATCGACCTGCGTATGGCCGATCTCCACCAGGCTACTGCTGCCAGCATGCAACAGACGCCCGTCGGTAATCACACCAGCGCCAACGTTATGATCAATCACCACCTGAATCACGTCGCGCGCGCCCCGGGAAGCGCCAAACAACGCCTCCGCCATCGTCCAGGCGCTGATATCATGTTGAATGTAGACCGGTACACCGGTGTGGTTTTCCAGCACGTCGCCCAGCGGCATCTCTTTGACGTTTTCATAAAACGGCATGCGGTGCACAATGCCATTTTCGGTATCAATAATTCCCGGCAGGGTGATCGCAATCGCCGTTAAACGTTCAAGACGCTGCTGGTGACGAATAAAGAACTGGTCGATGTGGGTCAGAATGGCATCGAGAAGTGGTTGCTCTGCATTAAGCGGGAGTTCCAGCCGGTCTTCCACCACCAGCTTGCTGCTGAGGTCGCGCAGCGCGAGGAATATTTCCCCGCGGCTAATCCGCAGCGACAGGTAGTGCCAGGCTTCCGTTTCCACCACCAGCCCTACCGCCGGACGGCCACGACTGCCCGGCTCCTGAATTTCTGTCTCCTGAACCAGATGGGCTTCCAGCATTTCGCGGACAATCTTGGTAATACTGGCGGGTGCCAGTTGTGCCAGGCGCGAAAGATCGATACGCGAAACCGGACCAAGCTGATCAATCAGGCGATAAACGGCGCCCGCGTTGGTCTGCTTGATCTGATCGATATGCCCTGGCTGACTATCAGCAACCACCTCGTACTCCCTTATTTTCGAGCTTCGAAATAAACTGAGGGCTATGGTGAAGCACTTCAATGGCTGACGTCAAATTTTTACTTAGCCATGTGATTTACTGCACATTTTCGCCCACTTTTCCCTATAAATAACGCCCGCGAGAAGCGGTAATTAATTGTTCTTTGAAACGCTGTGCCGCATGGCTCTGTTCATGATGTTTAGACCACACCAGCCACATCTCTGAGACTGCATCCTGCTCGGCTATCTTCACCCAGCGCATTTCCGGCAATTGTACCCGTTTAAACGAGGCCGGGAGAATCGACACGCCAAGCCCTGCGGCAACGAGACCAATGATCGTCATGGCTTCCCCCACCTCCTGCGCGATAGTCGGGACAAGGCCATATCGCCGCATCAAACCAAGAATATCGTCATACAACCCGGTTCCCACCTGTGGGTCAAAAAAGACAAATGGCTCTTTCGCCAGTTCAGCCAGCGTGACGCTGTGCTGCGCGGCGAGCGGATGATCCCGGGGGATCATCGCCATCAGCGGTTCGCGCAGGATCACCTGCCACGCCAGGGTATCAGGCAACTGCGTGTTACGCATCAGCCCCAGATCGAGCGATCCTTCGTTAAGCGGCGATATCTGCTCGCGAGTATTTATTTCGCGCGTCTGAATATGTACATCCGGAAAGTTACGGCGAAACGAGGATAGCGTTTGTGAAACAGCGCTGATAAAGGGGGCCGATGAGGTAAACCCGATGCGCAGCTCTCCCGTCTCCCCGAGATAAAGCCGTTCCGCTCTGGCGGCGGCGTCCTCCACCATACTCAGGATCTGTCGGCTATCGGCAAGAAACTGTTTTCCCGCCGCCGTCAGGCTCACGCTGCGGTTGGTTCGCGCCAGCAGACGCGCCCCGACCTGCTGCTCCAGGATCTGTATCTGCTGGCTTAGCGGTGGCTGAGAGATATTCAGCCTTGCCGCCGCACGACCAAAATGCAGCTCTTCGGCGACGGCGACAAAATAGCGTAGATGGCGCAGCTCGATATTCATATTTTTAAAGTATCATTTGAGATTATTAATATATTAGACAGAATATTTACATTTTCCTACCCTAATCTTGTGGTCATACCCGTCACCAGAAACCACGGGGATGTTTAAGCAAGGATTATGTGTGAGCCGTACAACGACCGTTGATATCGCGCCGGCCAGCGACATTGATGATTTACCCGCAGCACCGCAGCCGGTTCAGTTTATTAAACGTGGTACCCCCCAGTTTATGCGCGTCACGCTGGCGCTTTTCTCAGCGGGTCTCGCCACTTTCGCCCTGCTCTACTGCGTTCAGCCGATCCTGCCGGTCCTGTCGCATGAATTTGGCGTGTCGCCAGCCAGCAGCAGTATTTCGCTCTCCATTTCAACCGGGATGCTGGCGATCGGTCTGCTGTTCACCGGGCCACTTTCGGATGCCATCGGGCGTAAGCAGGTCATGGTAACGGCGTTAATGCTGGCCTCCGTGTGTACCTTGTTGTCCACCATGATGACCAGCTGGCACGGCATTCTGATCATGCGCGCGCTGATTGGGTTATCCCTGAGCGGCGTGGCGGCGGTCGGGATGACCTATCTCAGCGAGGAGATCCACCCGAGCTTCGTGGCCTTCTCCATGGGGCTGTACATTAGCGGGAACTCTATCGGCGGGATGAGCGGACGCCTGCTCAGCGGTGTGTTTACTGATTTCTTTAACTGGCGCATTGCGCTGGCCGTTATCGGCTGCTTCGCCCTCGCTTCGGCGCTGATGTTCTGGAAAATCCTGCCGGAATCGCGCCATTTCCGCCCGACCTCCCTGCGTCCGAAAACGTTATTTATCAACTTTCGCCTGCACTGGCGCGATCAAGGGCTGCCCCGTTTGTTCCTGACCGGTTTCCTGCTGATGGGCTCGTTCGTGACGCTGTTCAACTACATTGGCTATCGTCTGATGCTTTCACCGTGGCATCTTAGCCAGGCATTAGTGGGTTTGCTCTCTGTGGCATATCTCACCGGGACATGGAGTTCGCCAAAAGCGGGCGCCATGACCGCGCGCTTCGGCCGTGGTCCGGTGATGCTGGTATCCACCGCCGTGATGCTGTTCGGACTGCTGATGACGCTTTTCTCTTCCCTGTGGCTGATTTTTGCCGGAATGCTGCTCTTCTCTGCGGGCTTCTTTGCCGCGCATTCCGTTGCCAGCAGCTGGATTGGCCCACGCGCGCGCCGCGCTAAAGGTCAGGCTTCGTCACTGTATCTGTTCAGTTACTATCTTGGTTCCAGCATAGCCGGTACGCTCGGCGGGGTGTTCTGGCATAACTACGGCTGGAACGGCGTGGGCGGATTTATCGCGCTGATGCTGTGCGCGGCACTGCTGGTGGGCGCGAGCCTGCATAAACGACTGCATTAACATTCAGCCCTCTTCGTGTTTAAATCGAGCCGATGCTAATTTTTGTCATCGGCTGATTCAGACACGAGGACTTCATGAAAAACAATAACTATCAACAACTCACCCGCACCTTCCAGCGTCTCTCCCGCTTCTCTCACCTCTCCTCCACCGCCAGCTGGGACATGTTCACCATGATAAGTTTTGTGAACAAAACAAGCGCTTAGCGCTTAAGGGACATGAATAGTACCAGGAATAGTGCATGAAAAATGTGACTGATAGTGCCCTTTTTAGCTTGTTGGAATGGGCTGTGGCATCGCTAAAGAAAGTAGAAAATCTACCTGAACAGGACTGTTTTGAATTGGATTTGAAGGTGGATTTGATAAACATCATTCGTGACTGTGCGACAGCTATGAACAACCCTACTTTTGATGAAGTGGAGATTATGCAGGATGCTACGGATGTAGCTGAGAGACTCGGAGAACTGGACGAGATTTTTGTAGAGGGGCTATGGGAGAAGATGTAAAAAAAGCCTCCTTGATATTGCCGGAGGAATTAGAACCAGCATATCAAGGAGGAAAGCACCTTACGGTGTAAACTTTGATTAAGAGATTAACGTATGGCATGCACTATGATGTTGCCTGTGCATTCTCGTTATTATCAACTCTCCATTCACCATACAGTTTTAACCTCAGATTCTTAGTGGCTTGTTCAGCATCAGAGCGTTTTTTGTATGAGGAGATTTTGTAACGAACCCCATCTCATTAGCAATTAATTAACTGATTCGAATCCTTCCTCAGGAAGGTTTAGTTAATGTTTTATTGTCGAATCCGTCCTCAGGAAGGTATTAAAATAAGCACTCTCTCACTCTCAAAAATCCGAACCCTTCCTAAAGTATAGTTGAGAAGAAATGATAGTAACCATTGAGAATAAAAGGCAAAGGTCAAAAGAACTCTGATAAAAAGAAAAAGATTTGAATCAAACAACATCATTCTGTTTAATGCATAACAATAAGGCCATCACTCGCTCTCGCTCATGTGGCCTTTATACAATTCAGCGCTTGTACTTATCACTTACCATAACAACCTCACTTAATTGTATTCCGATTCACAGCCCAACCTTTGACAAAGAAGAGTCTGCAATGTGACGGCGACACTCAATGGGTGCATCCTGACACGCTGCATCAGCCATTATATAATCCCCCAAAGACGGCTCACTGGCTTCACGAATCGCCTTATCCTGTTCCTCTTGTGCATCAAGTGACCTTCTCTGTGACAGATATTGTGCATCATCTTCAGCGTTCATAATGCCTAAATGCTCTCTCCTCTTCATTTCTTGATAATATGCAGCACCTACCCCCAATATATCTCCATTTTGGAATGTCGCAACTTCATCTAAAACTTTCGCATTATCTGCACTGGAGACATTACGAGCTAAATTAGCAGCACATCCTGACAGAGATAAAGCAATCAGAAGAGATACGAATATATTCTTCATTTCTCATTTACCTTCATATGTACACTGGAAGTCTTTACCAGCTTTCATCTCAACATCCATGTCCCGATAGATGATGGACAACTGATATTGATTCTCCCATTTATCCATACCATCAGGGGCAGGCTTCCCTTTGGTTGTTTGCTCAATGAACAGATAGGAGACATTCTTTAAATCCACCTCTGAGTTTTGAACAGTGATTACATTCCCTATCCCATTGTTCATCACAGGCTCAGTGCTATCTTCCATTGCAACAACATCATCACCTTTCAACACAGTCATCTTCCTGAATTTGCCCTCCTTAGCCCACTTGGTCATGACAGTGTAATCACCACATTTGAATGAACGGGTCTCTTCAGCGTGAACACTGACAGAAGCAAGCAACAGCCCAGCAAGCACAACCTTACTCATACTCATAACACCAACTCCTTCTTGATGGTGGCTGCTGTATGCCATGACAGCTTAGCTAAGGCATTAATGCTCACAGTGTCACTGGACAGTAATAAGAACAATTGTGATTTGTAATGAGCAATACCATCTGGTTTACGCAATCTGTTAAGCTCAATGTCTTCCAATGTTAATATATCCATTAATTGTTCTTGAGTTGTTCTTGCCATGTTAAATATCACTCTTCATGTTTAATCGAGACAAACAGTTTCACATATCGCCTGTTCATCTCTTTAGCTATGAAAGCTATTTATCCTATTCAACCCATTTAAACTATTACAGGTTTTGTCTATTACTCCTTACGACGAGTGGAATAATGCCAGAAGTTTCACGTCGTTGAAGTTATTCCAGCTACATTTCTACCCAGTGTATTGGCTCTCTCCGTGGCCATAACTAATTTAGTCTCCGTTATATTGTCTGAATCGAAATACATTGCAGGATATTCCCAATAGGTTAATACATGGTTAATTTCATCCTGATAGACTTGAACTGTAATTTAAGCCCAACTATTCACTCTCACCTTCATCATTCTCAAACTCCATTGATAACCAGACAGTCAGACGGACAGCTAATGTCACATTGAACATTAGGTTCATGTCCCCTTCATGCACCATCAATGACACACTCACTCATAACTCATTGATAAAAATAGAGAATGAATCATTACCTTCATGTCATAACGCTGGTTATTGATAGCAACACCTATTCCTTAATCACTGCCATAAGCTCAGGATTAACAGGAAGCGCTCTAAGCCACTCAAACCATGGGGTAGGCTTGAACAAGCCTCACACACAAACACTCTTATACGTTGATACAGGAACCTTCTTACGCCACATCCAGCCATCCTTCTTAGACCACTGCAAATTGGTGCATGAAAAGGAAACACTTGGAGCATGAATCATTGTATTCTCCTTAGAACACCCCCAACTTAGAACGAGAATGAAGAATGGAAAAAGCACCATCATATCAACATCTTGCATCAACATTTAGACGCCTCTCCCGCTTCTCTCACCTCTCCTCCATCGCCAGCTGGGACATGTTCACCATGATGCCGCCAGGCGGCAGCGCCGCGCGCGGTGAAGCGCTGGCGGAGATGAGCGTCCTGCAACATCAGATCCTGACCGATAAAAAAGTGGGTGAATGGCTGGCGGCGGCGGCAGACGAAGATCTGAACGACGTTGAGCTGGCCAACCTGCGTGAAATGACGCGCCACTACCAGCAGGCAACTTTACTGCCGGAATCGCTGGTGGAGGCCAAATCGCTGGCGGGCAGCAGGTGTGAACACGCGTGGCGCACTCAGCGTCCGGCCAACGACTGGCAGGGCTTTTCAGCCAACCTGAAAGAGGTGGTGAAACTCAGTCGTGAAGAAGCCCGCCTGCGCGCTGAGGCTAAAGGCTGCACGCCTTACGACGCGCTGCTGGATATCTTTGAACCCGACATGACCAGCGCTCGCCTGGATGTGCTGTTCGGCGATCTGAAGTCCTGGCTACCGGAGTTGCTGGCAAAGGTTGTGGAAAAACAGGCTCAACGATCGTTCGTTCCGCCACAGGGTCCCTTCCCGACCGCCACGCAGCGCGAGCTGGGCCTGGAAGCGATGAAAATGCTTGGCTTCGATTTTAACGGCGGTCGTCTGGACGTTAGCGCCCACCCGTTCTGCGGCGGCGTGCCGGAAGATGTGCGTATCACCACGCGTTACGATGAAGATGAACTGCTCAGCGCGCTTTTCGGCGTGATCCACGAAACCGGACATGCCCGCTACGAGCAAAACCTTCCGCGAGCATGGGCCGGTCAGCCCGTTGCGCTGGCGCGCTCTACGGCGATCCATGAATCCCAGAGCTTGTTCTTTGAAATGCAGCTAGGCCGCAGCGACGCTTTCCTGAAGCATCTGCTTCCGGCGGTTCATGCCCGTTTCGGCAGCCAGGCGGCATTCAGCGAAGAGAATTTCATTGCCTGGAACCAGCGCGTGAAGCCGGGCTACATCCGCGTTGATGCGGATGAAGTGAGCTATCCGGCGCATGTGGTGCTGCGCTATGAGATCGAGCGCGCGCTAATCAATGGCGAAATTGAAGTCGATGATATTCCCGCGTTATGGGATGAGAAAATGCAGGCCTGGCTTGGGTTATCCACCAAAGATAACTATCGCAACGGCTGTATGCAGGATATCCACTGGACCGACGGCGGTTTTGGCTACTTCCCGTCTTACACGCTGGGGGCAATGTATGCGGCACAGCTGTTCCATGCCGCCAAAACTGCGCTGCCCGGGTTGCAGATATCCATTGCCGGGGGCGATTTCTCAGCACTGTTTGACTGGCTGCGTCAGAATATCTGGCAGCACGGCAGCCGTTTCAGCACATCGCAGCTCATCACCCAGGCCACGGGCGAAGACCTGAATATCCGCTACTTCCGCGAACACCTGACGTCCCGCTATCTGTAACCGAACGCGCCGGGGGTCCACCCCGGCGTTGTACATACGGTTACACGCCGATACCAATCACTCACGGAAACCCCGAATTTACAGGGATATAGTTATTTCAACGGCCCCGCAGTGGGGTTAAATGAAAAACCAAATTCGAGGGTATGAAAATGAAAAAAGTATTAGCTCTGGTCGTTGCCGCTGCTATGGGTCTGTCTTCCGCTGCATTCGCGGCTGAAACTACCGCCACCGCAGCGCCTGCGGCTTCCACCGCTGCTCCGGCCAAAACGGTTCACCATAAAAAACATCACAAAGCGGCTAAACCAGCGGCAGAACAGAAAGCGCAGGCCGCTAAAAAGCACCACAAAAAAGCGGCAAAACCAGCGGTAGAGCAGAAAGCACAGGCGGCTAAAAAGCATCACAAAAAAGCAGCAAAACACGAAGCGGCTAAACCTGCTGCACAGCCAGCAGCGTAAGAGTACAAGCTTAACCGTGCCCTTCGGGGCACGTTGGTAAACCGGCGCTGAACGGGTTTGCGGTCAGCGCCGTTTTTTTATCCGGAGGGCGTATGCTGCGGCGCTATCGGTTTGAGTTCATTCTTATCCTGCTAATTTTATGCGCGCTCATCGCCAGCCACTTTTATCTTTCCTGAATGTAGCACGCTGATTTTACTCCCACTTTCTCGCCGTCGCGTCTATAGTATTTTTATAGGGATCACTTTTAATAATCATAATTACCCCCCACCAGAGTGTGATATGCGTAAATCTGTTGTGTTGTTACTGGGAACGTTTAGCCTTTTTGCTGGCTTTTCACATGCGGATGATGGCGACGATGACGCCATTAGCGCCAAAGAGGTAAAGACGCTGTTTTTTGGTCATGACGATCGTACGCGTGTCACCGATCCTACCGAATCGCCCTGGGATGCCATCGGGCAACTGGAAACCGCCAGCGGCAATTTATGTACTGCAACCCTCATTACGCCACGCCTTGCGCTGACGGCGGGTCATTGCCTGTTAATGCCGCCTGAAGGCAAACCGGATAAAGCGATCGCCCTGCGCTTTGTGTCGCAAAAAGGAATATGGCGCTACGAAATTCACGGTATTGAGGGGCGGGTGGATCCGTCGCTTGGCAAACGCCTGAAACCGGATGGCGATGGCTGGATTGTGCCGCCCGGGGCGGCCTCCTGGGATTTCGGGCTGATCGTTTTACGTTATCCGCCGTCCGGGATCACCCCGCTGCCGCTCTTTGATGGCGATAAATCCGCGCTCACCGCCGCCCTGAAAGCCGCCGATCGAAAAGTAACGCAGTCAGGCTACCCTGTTGATCACCTCGATTCGCTGTACACCCATACGGACTGCGTGGTGACGGGTTGGGCGCAAAACAGCGTGCTGTCGCATCAGTGCGATACGCTACCGGGTGATAGCGGATCGCCGCTGATGTTAAAAACCGATAACGGCTGGCAGCTGATTGGCGTTCAAAGTTCTGCGCCAGCGGCGAAAGACCGCTGGCGCGCCGATAACCGGGCGTTGTCGGTGACCGGTTTTCGCGACCGGCTGGAAGCCCTGGCGCAGCAGTAGGTCACTCAGGCCAGTTTAATCATGATCATGCCGGCGAGCAGTAATACCAGCCCTATCCAGCCTTTATTGTTTAAACGCTGCCCGAACATAATCCAGCCTGCCGCCAGGGTGGCGGCAATACCGAAGCCACCCCACAGCGCATAGGCCACGGACAGATCGATGCCTTTCACCGCCTGCGACAGGGCGCTAAACGCCCCCAGAACCGCGGCAATCGATAACAGGCCGTAGGCTTTGCGACGAAAACCGTCGGAGAACTTCAGAAAGACGTTCGCAATAATTTCCAGAACGATGGCGAAAGCCAGCCAGGCCGCGTGGATCCATTCAAACTGCTGCATGGGTCTGCTCCTTCTGCTGTTTTGCCGGTTTGCGTGTACCCGATTTAATCAGCACGATACCCGCGACCAGGGTCGTCAGCCCGGCAATTTTCATTGTCGTCAGGGTTTCATCAAATAACATGACGCTAAACAGCGTAATCAATAAAATACCAACACCTTCCCACAATGCGTATGCCACGCCCAGCGCGATTTTTTTAACCGCGAAAGAGAGGAAAATATAGGAAAGCGTAATCATGACCAGCATCAAAATAAAACCGGTGCTGCCATCACTCACGCTCGCCCATTTCATCGACAAGGTGCCGGTAATTTCAGCGACGATCGCCAGAGCTAATAAAATCCAGTAAAACATGTTTTTTCTCCTGCTTAAGAATATAATCCATCGAGGCTCACTGCGGACAGCAAACCAAAAAATTGGGAATTAAATCAGTTAGCTAAGCGCATAGCGCCAGCTCAGGCAGAAGACGTGACTATAGGGCGGAACGCCAGTGTTGCTCACCAGAAAGCAGGCAGAGGGAGGTTGAAAACAGAGCAGAGTTGTTTGAAAAATACGTCCTGAACAAATTGTCCATAAAATTACAATTATCCGCGGTGTTGCTTCTCGTCTTTGCGGATGAAAATTGTCCTCGGTAGTTGAACACGCCTGATTTGTATCATAAGCCAGGAATTTACTCAAAGCCTTTTCATTTCTTTACCCAGTCTGTTTGATTTTGGTTAGTTTTTTTAATCCGCTTTCCCCTCTATTATAAATAAAAAACTGTTCAGGAACGTCCATGGCCAAACCTATTATCACCCTCAACGGGCTTAAGATCGTCATCATGCTGGGCATGCTGGTGATCATTCTGACCGGCGTTCGTTTTGCGGCCGATATCATCGTGCCTTTTATCCTGGCGCTTTTTATCGCGGTGATCCTCAATCCACTGGTGCAGCGAATGGTGCGTCTGCGCATCCCGCGTGTGCTGGCGATAAGCCTGCTTATCAGTATTATTATCGTTGCGATGGTGCTGTTAGTCGCCTATCTGGGAACCTCCCTGAACGAGCTGGCGCGGACGCTACCGACATACCGCTCTTCCCTGGCGACCCCGCTGCTGCAAATTGAACCCTGGCTGCAACGCGCGGGTATCGAAGTCTCGGTTGAGGAACTGCTTAAATACATCGATCCGAATGCCGCCATGACGATTGTCACCAGCCTGCTGGCACAACTCTCCAACGCCATGACCTCAATTTTCCTGCTGTTCCTGACGGTTGTGTTTATGCTGCTGGAAGTTCCACAGCTGCCTGCAAAGCTCCAGCACATCATGGTGCGTCCGGTAGAGGGAATGGGCGCCATTCAGCGCGCGCTCGACAGCGTTTCACGCTATCTGGTGCTGAAAACGGCCATCAGCCTGGTGACGGGATTAGTGGTCTGGGGGATGCTCGCCGCGCTGGATGTGCGTTTTGCCTTCGTCTGGGGGCTGCTGGCCTTTGCGCTCAACTATATTCCTAACATCGGCTCCGTGCTGGCGGCGATCCCCCCTATCCTTCAGGTGCTGGTTTTCAGCGGTTTGTATGATGCCCTGATTCTGCTGGCAGGCTATCTGGTTATTAACCTTGTCTTCGGGAACATTCTTGAACCACGGATAATGGGACGCGGGCTGGGGCTTTCAACCCTTGTAGTGTTCCTGTCCCTGATTTTCTGGGGCTGGCTGCTCGGGCCTGTCGGCATGCTGCTCTCCGTTCCGCTGACAATTATTGTCAAAATTGGCCTCGAGCAGACCGCCGGTGGACAAAGTATCGCTGTACTGCTGAGCGACATGAGCCATAAGGCCGATTAATTGTCCATCGACAGCATGGGCTTGCCCGTTCTTCCCGCTTCGCGATAGTTGCCTACTGCCCGCTGCCATTCCGACAGCGGGTAGAGGGTGACATCGCTGCACTGACTGGCGCGCAGTTTAGGCCAGATGCGCCGAAACTCCGCCTGCCACGCCTCAGCGCTCAGCGCGTCCAGATAGTTACGAATGTGAAACCACGCCACGCGCGGCAACGGCCGCTGCTGCCGGAAGGTCTGCCCGGAGAGCAGCCCGTAGCAGACAAAGGTGCCGGTTTCGGGCATCACGCTCAGGATCGTCTCCGCCAGGCTGCCGCCCGTGGCGTCGTACACCACGTCTGCGCGCGCGGCGGCAGCGTTGACGGCGGCCATATCGTGTTGCGCAATCGGGACGATCCCCTTTTCAGCCAGACGTTGAGCGTGCACGGGCGAGCGATGGATCCCGTAAACCGCCTCTGCACCCGCCTGGCGTGCCCATTGCCCGAGCAGAACGGCGCAGTCAGAACCGGCAGCGGTGAGCAGCACCGTTTTCCCGACCGGAGGATAGCGGTCCAGCATCATCTGTGCGGCAAGCGGATTGATATACGCCCGCGCGGCAAGAAGCGAGTCGACGTCGTCCGGGACGGGAACCGCATACGCCGCCGGGCAGTCGACATAGCGCTGCCAGGTTCCCTGCCCCCGTAACGGCAGGACCCGCTTGCCCAGCAGCGCCGGATAAGCGGCGGGCGTTTCGGTCACTATTCCGACCCCTTCATAACCGGCTATCGCAGGCAGCGGCGTGCGATGGCGATATGCCCCGGTGATGGGGATGAGATCGGAGGCGTTCACCGGAGAAAAAAGCATGCGCACACGTATCTCTCCCGGCTGTCGCGGGGACAATGGTGTGGTTTCTGCTTGCAGTACCGATTCAGGCTCACCAAACCGGCGATACCAGAGGGCCAGATTACGCATTGCGATCGCGCCATCCCATTTCCGGTGCGACATGTTTCAGGATGGACTCGATCACATGTGCGTTGTATTCCACGCCCAGCTGATTCGGCACGGTAAGCAACAGCGTATCCGCTTCCGCGATCGCTTCATCCTTTTTCAACTGTTCAATCAGCTTGTCTGGCTCTGCGGCATAGCTGCGTCCGAAAATGGCCCGCGTTTTCTCATCCAGATAGCCCACGCTGTCGCTCTCATTGCGGCTTGAGCCGAAATACATCCGGTCGCGTTCGTCCATCAGGGCAAAAATACTGCGGCTGACCGAAACGCGTGGCTGACGGGTATGCCCTGCCTCAGCCCAGGCCTGTCGGTAGGCACGGATCTGTTTTGCCTGCTGAATATGGAACGGCTCGCCGGTTTCATCATCTTTCAGCGTTGAGCTTTGCAGGTTCATCCCCAGTTTTGCCGCCCATACTGCCGTTGCATTAGAGCCAGCCCCCCACCAGATACGATCGCGTAAGCCTTCTGAATGCGGCTCCAGACGCAACAATCCCGGCGGGTTTGGGAACATCGGCTGTGGGTTAGGCTTCGCAAACCCTTCACCGCGTAATACATCAAGCAGTACCTCAGTGTGGCGGCGCGCCATATCAGATTCGGTTTCCCCTTCCTGCGGCACGTAACCAAAATAACGCCAGCCATCAATCACCTGCTCCGGGGAACCCCGGCTGATACCAAGCTGTAATCGCCCGCCGGAGATGAGATCTGCCGCGCCAGCATCTTCCGCCATATACAGCGGATTTTCATACCGCATGTCGATCACGCCCGTCCCGATTTCGATACGTTTGGTTTTCGCGCCTATTGCCGCCAGCAAGGGGAATGGCGAACTGAGCTGGCGGGCAAAGTGGTGCACACGGAAATAAGCCCCGTCCGCGCCCAGTTCTTCGGCTGCGACCGCCAGATCGATGGACTGTAGCAGCGTGTCAGCCGCGGTTCGCGTGCCGGACTGGGGTGACGGCGTCCAGTGACCAAACGACAAAAATCCAATCTTTTTCATAGTGGAGTATCCTGATAAAGCATTGCGTTATCCCTACTCTACGCATTAACGGATGAGAATAAATGGTGATTATTTAACGGAATGCTTCAAATAAACTGACAGAAAGACGCAAATCGCAGGCTGCCTTCCCGCAGAGGAGGCATTCTCCTGACATCTCATAATGGGATATAGTGTGAACTATTCTCTTTTTAACAGGTAACATCAGCAATGGCTCTGATCCCCAAAAACTACGCACGGCTGGAAAGCGGCTACCGTGAAAAAGCGCTAAAAATCTACCCCTGGGTTTGTGGACGCTGCTCGCGTGAGTTTGTTTATTCAAATCTTCGTGAACTCACGGTTCACCATATCGACCACGATCACACCAATAACCCGGAAGATGGCAGTAACTGGGAGCTGTTGTGCCTGTTTTGTCACGATCACGAGCACTCAAAGTACACCGAAGCGGATCAGTATGGCACCACCGTTGTCGCGGGTGAGGATGCGCAAAAAGACGTGGGTGTCGCCACGTTTAACCCCTTTGCCGATCTCAAGGCGATGATGGACAAGAAGAAGTAATATCGACGGCTTCACTGCCCATACCTGCCGTATGGGCACTTATATTCTTTAAACATTTCATTAAATACCCTTTCCGCCAGATTTGCCTCGCCGCCATTCTGAATATAACCCTCTTCCTCCTGCACCCGTACGACGTCACTCCTCGTTCCCCCTTGATCTTTGCTATCAATATACAATACTGTATATAAATACAGTATTTATTAACGGTGATCATAATGCAGTTTTTCACCCCACCTGGCGATACCAGAGCGAGCTGACCATGTTTGCACTGTGTGATGTGAACGCTTTCTATGCTTCCTGTGAAACGGTTTTTCGCCCGGACCTGAAGGGACGACCGGTGGTCGTGTTGTCCAATAACGATGGGTGCGTCATCTCTCGCTCCGCTGAAGCCAAACCCTTTGTGAAAATGGGTGAACCGTACTTCAAACAGAAAGATCGCTTCAGGCATCATGGCGTGGTTTGTTTCAGCAGTAATTATGAACTTTACGCGGATATGTCCAACCGGGTAATGAACACGCTTGAAGAGATGTCGCCTCGTAGCGAAATATACTCCATTGATGAGATCTTTTGCGATCTTACCGGGGTACGTAATTGTCGCGATCTTTCCGATTTTGGGCATGAAATGAGAGCGACCGTACTGCAACGCACCCATCTGACCGTCGGGGTGGGCATCGCACCCACAAAGACGCTGGCGAAACTGGCAAATCGCGCGGCAAAACGCTGGCAGCTCCAGACGGGAGGCGTTGTTGATTTATCCAATGTGGATCGTCAGAGAAAGCTGATGGCGGCGCTACCCGTCGAAGACGTTTGGGGTGTAGGACGTCGCATAGCGAAGAAGCTTGAGATGATGGGGATTAAGACCGTCCTGCAACTGGCAGACACCGATATCCGGTTCATAAGAAAACATTTCAATGTCGTGCTGGAGAGAACGGTGCGTGAATTACGGGGCGAACCGTGTCTTGAACTGGAAGAGTTTGCCCCGGTAAAGCAAGAAATCGTCTGTTCGCGCTCGTTTGGCGAACGCATCACCGAATATGACGATGTACGCCAGGCCATCTGTAGTTATGCCGCCCGGGCAGCAGAAAAACTTCGCAATGAGCATCAGCATTGCCGCTTTATCTCCGTATTTGTTAAAACCTCGCCCTTCGCGCTTAACGAGCCATATTATGGCAATAGCGCGTCGGTAAAACTGCTCACCCCAACCCAGGATAGCCGGGATATTATCGGCGCATCAGTTCGTTGTCTGGATGCGGTCTGGAAGAACGGCCATCGGTACCAGAAAGCCGGAGTGATGCTGGGAGATTTTTATAGCCAGGGCGTCGCGCAACTTAATCTGTTTGACGACAACGCCCCCAGGAAAAACAGCCAAAAGTTAATGGATGTATTAGACCATCTGAATGCTGAAAATGGCCGTGGCACGCTTTACTTCGCGGGACAGGGTATACAGCAGCCGTGGCAGATGAAACGGGAAATGCTTTCACCCCGCTACACCACCCGCTTTGCGGATCTCCTCACTGTTAAGTGATATTAACAATTGCTGCTAAGTTGTAATTTTCCCCTTGCCGGACCGGACAAATCGGTTATCGTGCCAGGCAACTTTCGCAGCAATAAAAGACAGTGGGATGCGCTATGGCGATTTTTGATGGTCACAATGACCTGTTGCTTAATTTATGGCTTCACCATCGCCAGGATCCGGTAACGGCCTTCTTCTCCGGCATTGAAAACGGACACCTCGATTATCCGCGCATGCAGCAAGGCGGATTTTCCGGCGGGCTGTTCGCGCTGTTCGTGCCGCCGCAGGAGTATATCGCCCGCATGGCGCCACAATACGCCTGCGAGCCGTGGCAGCCGGTCGACATTCTCTGGCAGCAGCTGACGATCCTTAAGCAGCTTGTCGCCCACTCCGACGGCCGGGCGCGATTGTGCCTGAGCGCGGCGGATATCGAACGCTGCCGTCAGGATAAGGTGCTGGCGATGGTAGCGCATATTGAGGGCGCGGGCGGTTTTGACGGCGAGGGAGGCGATCTACAGGCTTTCTATGCCGCCGGGGTGCGTAGCATTGGGCCTTTCTGGAACATTGCTAACCGTTTTGGCACCGGCGTTAACGGGGTGTTTCCCGGCAGCCCGGACAGCGGCCCAGGGCTTACCGCAGAGGGTATCGCCCTCATTAAGCACGCTAACGCCCTGAACATGCTGATTGACGTTTCGCATATGAATGAAAAGGCGTTCTGGGATACCGCTCGTCATTCCTCATCACCGCTGGTCGCCACCCACTCCAACGCCCATACGCTGTGCCCGCAACCGCGCAATCTGACCGATCGGCAGCTGCTGGCTATCCGCGACAACGGCGGCGTGGCTGGCGTCAATTTCGGCAACGCGTTTCTGCGCGCCGACGGTAAACGCGATAGCGATACCCCGCTGAGTACGATTGTTCGCCATATCGACTATCTTATTAACATCATGGGTGACGATCATGTCGCGCTGGGCTCCGATTTTGACGGCATTACGTTGCCTGATGACTTACACGATGTGAGTGGTTTACCACGGCTAATCAGCGCGTTGCGTGACAGCGGCTATGATCAATTTGTGCTGAATAAGCTGCTGTGGGGTAACTGGCAAAAGGTATTGCAAAATGTTTGGCAACAATAGGTTACGTTGTAAACATTAAGTTAATTCCTTACATCTTTCGGGTTGAGCTTTGCCCTCCTGTGACGCATTATTTGATGACCATCACAAAACTGGCACAAACAATGGCGTTGGTGCTGCATTTTTAAAGAGGAAAAAACGATGTGGAAGAAACCTGCTTTTATTGATTTACGTCTTGGCCTGGAAGTGACCCTGTACATTTCCAACCGCTAATCGCTCTGCCCGCCATCCGTGCGGGCATTTTTGTTTGACTACCTGGCTCATCTTCATGTTTATTAAAGTCCTCGGTTCCGCCGCTGGCGGTGGTTTCCCCCAGTGGAACTGTAACTGCGCCAACTGTCAGGGTTTGCGCGACGGTACCCTTCAGGCGACCCCTCGCACCCAGTCGTCGATCATCGTCAGCGATAACGGCAAAGAGTGGGTGCTGTGTAACGCCTCCCCCGATATCAGCCAGCAGATTGCCCATACGCCAGAACTGAATAAGAAAGAGGTTCTGCGCGGCACGCATATTGGCGGCATTATTCTCACCGATAGCCAGATTGACCACACCACCGGGCTACTCAGCCTGCGCGAGGGGTGCCCACATCAGGTATGGTGTACGCCGGAGGTGCATGAAGATCTTTCCAGCGGATTCCCGATTTTTACCATGCTCCGGCACTGGAACGGTGGCCTGATTCACCACCCGATCGCGCCGCTCACCGCCTTTAGCGTGGAAGCCTGCCCTGATTTGCAGTTTACCGCTGTCCCCATCGCCAGTAACGCACCGCCCTATTCGCCGTGGCGCGACCGCCCGCTGCCGGGGCATAACGTGGCGCTGTTTATCGAAAACCGCCGCAACGGTCAGACGCTGTTCTACGCACCGGGTCTCGGTGAACCCGATGACGCTATCCTGCCGTGGCTTAAAAAGGCGGACTGTCTGCTGATTGACGGCACCGTCTGGCAGGACGATGAACTCCAGGCCACCGGCGTCGGGCGCAATACCGGCCGCGACATGGGCCATCTGGCGCTCGGCGATGAACACGGCATGATGGCGCTGCTGGCCTCGCTGCCGGCAAAGCGCAAGATTCTGATCCACATTAATAACACCAACCCGATCCTTAACGAGCAGTCGCCGCAGCGTCACGCCCTTGCGCAGCAGGGAATAGAAGTGAGCTGGGACGGGATGAACATCACGCTTCAGGACTAACTATGCACATTCGCGAAACGCTCTCGCCGCAAGAGTTTGAGCACGCCCTTCGGGCGAAAGGCGCCTACTATCATATTCACCATCCGTACCATATCGCGATGCATAACGGCGAGGCCAGCCGCGAGCAGATCCAGGGCTGGGTGGCGAACCGGTTTTACTACCAGACGACGATCCCACTGAAAGACGCGGCAATTATGGCGAACTGCCCGGATCCGCACACGCGTCGCAAATGGGTGCAGCGGATCCTCGATCACGACGGCAGCAACGGTCATGACGGCGGTATCGAAGCCTGGCTACAGCTGGGCGAAGCCGTGGGGCTCAGCCGCGAGGACTTAATCAGCGAACGCCACGTGCTGCCCGGCGTCCGTTTCGCCGTCGACGCTTACGTTAACTTCGCCCGCCGCGCCAACTGGCAGGAGGCTGCATGCAGTTCGCTCACCGAACTGTTCGCCCCGCAAATCCATCAGTCGCGTCTCGACAGCTGGCCACAGCACTACCCGTGGATCAAAGAGGAAGGCTATTTTTATTTCCGCAGCCGCCTCAGCCAGGCCAGCCGCGACGTTGAACACGGTCTGGAGCTGGCGAAGCGTTATTGCGATAGCGCGGAAAAGCAGAATCGGATGCTGGAGATCCTTCAGTTCAAACTCGATATCCTGTGGTCGATGCTCGACGCGATGACCATGGCCTACGCGCTACAGCGTCCGCCTTATCACACGGTCACCGACAAAGCGGCCTGGCACACAACCCGACTGGTATAAGCATGCAAAAAAACTCCATCGTCGCCTTTCGTCGCGGCTATCGCCTGCAATGGGAAGCCGCTCAGGACAGCCATGTCATCCTCTATCCGGAAGGCATGGCTAAACTCAATGAGACCGCCGCCGCGATCCTCGAACTGGTCGATGGTCAACGCGACGCGG
>OIFK01000269.1_pt1 | contig 29543 bp, 32 predicted proteins | sample 1582071 | NCBI WGS metagenome assembly OIFK01 (sample SAMN07501052, study PRJEB24779) | human gut metagenome | isolation source: stool | host: human infant | place: USA: Pittsburgh, PA | reverse complement strand
GAAACCGACAGGAATATTTTTTGTCGGGTGGCGGCTAGCGCCTTACCCGACCTACGGTTTACGACTCGTACCATTGCGAACTGAAACTGCCGGTGTTGGTGGCCTCAAAATCCCCGGTGGCGCGAGCGCTTACCGGGGCTACGGCACTGTGCAATTTGGAATTATGTTGCGAATAGATCAATTGCCAGTCAGGATTATTTCTTTTTCTTCACCACTTTCCATTTTCCGCCAGCGGCAGTATCGGCCAGCACGATTTTAAATCGGTTACTTTCCCAGTGGGGCAGGCCTAATATGCGCCGCGCTATACGGTTACCTTTCGCCTTAATCATGATGTCGCTCCTTATTTTATTAAAGATGCACTAAACCCACGCATGAAAATATTCTGCGTTTCCCGAGGTTTCAATTTTTCTAAAAAATAAAATTCACTAACAATTAAATTCAGGCTTTATTGTAGGGTGACTATTTTTTAATTCAAGCCGCTATGAACATTCGGACCTTAGTAGCAATAAAAACGTTTTTCCAGGCTTTTATCCCAGTAAACGGTTTTTATTGCCATTTTGTCCGGCGAAAAAGAGGGAAATAACGGCAAGGTTAAAACGTCATACCGCCGATAACGGCTGCCAGGCGATCGAACATCTCGCCAAACAGGTGTTCGCAGAAGGGGGCCAGCATCGGCATCATCATGCCGAGGGTCATAATGCCAAAGGTCATGGTCACCGGAAAACCGATCACGAATACCGATAGCTGCGGCGTCATACGGTTGAGCAGACCCAGGGCGATATTGAGCGTGAGCAACAGACAAATCAGCGGTAATGCCAGCATCATGCCGTTGATAAAGATTAACGAACCCAGTTGGGCGAGCGCCAGGAAACCGTTGCCGTTCAGCGGCTGGCTCTGGATCGGCAGGGTATGGAAGCTGTCGGCCAGCAGCGAGATCAGCCACAGGTGGCCGTCAAAGCTTAAAAACAGCAGCATTGCCAGCAGGTTCAGCAGTCGCGCCAGCACCGGCATATTAGGGCCGCCGCTGGGGTCGAAGAAGGTGGCGAACGATAGCCCCATCTGCATGCCGATGACTTCGCCGGCGAGGCGTACCGCGGCGAAAGCCAGCTGCATCGTTAGCCCCAGCGCCGCGCCGATCAGGATCTGCTGAATCGCCAACCATAAACCGGCAGCAGAGATAATGGGGATCGTGTTGGCGGGCAGCGTTGGGGCGATCAGTATCGCAATCAGGCCGCCGAGGCCGATTTTCACCTTTTTGCTTATCTGCTTTTCACTCAGCACCGGCGCGGTGCTGATGAGGGCCAGAATACGCAGCAGCGGCCAGAAATACTGGCTGAGCCATTCGCTAAGCTGCGCGCTGTCAAAGGGGATCACGGCTAGCCAATAATATTAGGCAGGTTGCTGAATAATGTGCGCATATAGTCCAGCAGCAGGTTCAGCATCCACGGCCCGGCGATAATAATCGTCGCCACTACCGCGAGAATTTTGGGGATGAACGATAGGGTCATCTCGTTAATCTGGGTGGCGGCCTGCAGCAGGCTGACCACCAGCCCGCTGATTAGCGCTGCCAGCAGCAGCGGGGCGGCCAGCGCCAGGGCGACCTTCATCGCTTCGGTGCCAATGGCCATCACGGATTCCGGCGTCATGATTGTTCTCCGGCGGTTCAGGAATAGAAGCTCTGCGCCAGCGAGCCCAGCAGCAGCTGCCAGCCATCCACCAGCACAAAAAGCATTAACTTAAACGGCAGCGAGATCGTCGCCGGCGGCACCATCATCATCCCCAGCGCCATCAGCACGCTGGCGACCACTAAATCGATAATCAGGAACGGAATAAACACCGTAAAACCAATCTGGAAGGCGGTTTTCAGTTCGCTGGTGACGTAGGCGGGCAGCAGAATACGCATCGGTACCGCCTCCGGCCCGGCCAGCGGCGGCTGGTTGGCCAAACGAGCGTACAGCGCCAGATCGCTTTCGCGGGTCTGGCGCAGCATAAATTCGCGCAGCGGCTGCGCGCCTTTATCCAGCGCCGTATCAAGGCCGATCTTGTCCTGGCTGAAGGGCAGGTACGCCTCCTGATAGACCTTGTCGAACACCGGCGACATGATAAAGAAGGTCAGGAACAGCGCCAGCCCAAGCATCACCTGGTTCGGCGGCGCGGAAGGCGTGCCCAGCGCGTTACGCAGCAGACCCAGTACGATGATAATGCGGGTAAAACTGGTCATCATCAGCAGCATCGCCGGCAGGAAGGTCAGCGAGGTCAACAGCACCAGCGTCTGCACCGGCAGCGACCAGCTCTGGCCGCCGTTGGCAAGCGGCTGACTGATAAGCCCCGGCAGCTGTGCGAAGGCGGCTGGGCTCAGCAGCAGTAACGCGGCGGCGAGCCACGGCGCCCGACGGCGAAGGCAAGCGAACAGAGTAGGGAACATGGCTATTTTTCCGGGCGTTTGAGGACGTTTTGCATCAACTGGCGGAAGTCGTTAGCAGGCGTGACCGCCGTGTTATCTTCATCGCGCGGCGGCGCCGGGAACTGATGAAGCGGGGTGATCTGCTGGGCGGTGACGCCCAGCACCAGCAGGGTATTATCGACTTCTACCACCACCACGCGCTCGCGCTGGCCAACCTGGCAGCTGGCGCGCAGGTTAAGCAACCGGGCGTTGCGCGCCTGCGGCGCAAAGCCGAGACGGCGGAACAACCAACCGGCCAGCAGGATCAGGAGCAGAATCGCGCCGAGCGCGCTGCTTACCTGCATGAGCGCCGAGCCGCCGGATATTGCCGGTTCGGTAACCGGTTGGCTGGCCTGCACGGTAACGGGGGCGGTCATTAGCGGCTCAACCGACGCATACGTTCGGACGGGGTAATGATATCGGTAATGCGCACGCCGAATTTATCGGCCACCACCACCACTTCGCCCTGGGCTATCAGATAGCCGTTGATCAGGATATCCAGCGGTTCGCCCGCCAGGCCATCCAGCGCGACAACCGATCCCTGCGACAGGCGCAGCAGCTCTTTAATCGTCATTTTGGTGCGCCCCAGTTCAACGGTCAGCTTCACCGGAATATCGAGGATCAGATCGATATCCTGCAGGCTGCCGAGCGCATCCTGGGCCTCCAGCGATTTGAACACCCCATCGGTGGTGGCGCTGGATTTCTCAGACGACTGCTGTTCATTAAGCGCATCAGCCCACAGATCGTCTACGGATTCCTTTCCTGCGCCAGACGGTTGCTTAGGATCACTCATTGGGCTGTTCCTCACTCAGAGCATTCAAAATAGGGTTAATCAAGTGTTCAACACGAAGGGCGTACTGCCCGTTTAAGGTGCCATATTGGCTGGTCAGCACCGGCACGCCGTCGACATGGGCGATAATGCGATCCGGTTTATCTATCGGTAAAACGTCGCCTGGCTGCAGCTTAAGTATTTTCGATAAGCGCATCGGGATATCGACGAAGTTGGCAATCAGCTCCAGCTCGGAGTGCTGCACCTGCTTGACCAACGTTTCGCGCCACTGGCTATCTTCCTGGCGGGAATTCTCCAGCGGCGGATTGGTCAGCAGTTCACGCAGCGGCTCAATCATGGCGAAAGGAATACAGATATTGAATTCACCGCTTAGCGCGCCAATCTCCACCTGGAACGGCGTGGTCACCACGATATCGTTCGGCGAGGTGGTGATGTTGGTGAATTTGACCTGCATTTCCGCACGCACATATTCGACGTCAATCTTATAGATTGCGCTCCATGCGTCACCGTAGGCGTCCAGCGCCAGGCGCAGCATGCGTTTGATCACCCGCTGTTCGGTGGGCGTGAATTCGCGGCCTTCGACCTTGGTCGGGAAACGCCCGTCGCCGCCGAACAGGTTATCGACGGCGATAAACACCAGGCTCGGCGCGAAGACGAACAGCGCGGTGCCGCGCAGCGGGTTCAGGTGTACCAGGTTAAGGTTGGTCGGCACCGGCAGGTTGCGGGCAAACTCGTGGTACGGCTGAATTTTAATCGGCCCGACGGTGATGTCCGGGCTGCGGCGCAGCAGGTTGAACAATCCCATGCGGAACTGCCGGGCAAAACGCTCGTTGATAATTTCCAGCGCCTGCAGGCGTTCACGCACCACGCGGCGCTGGGTATTCGGATCGTAAGGCTTAACCTCGCTCTCTTTACCGCCGACAACCGTCTCGGGCTCGTCGCCCGTGTTGTCGCCGTTGAGCAAGGCGTCGATCTCTGCCTGTGAAAGAATGCTATCGCCCATGGTGATTACCGCAGTATGAAGGCGGTGAACAGCACATCGCTGACCACCTGCTTCGGTTGTCCCTTAACCAGCGGCGCGCTCAGCGTCTCTTTGATCTGCGCGACCAGCTGCTGCTTGCCCTGCTCATTCGCCAGGTGACCGGCCTCCTGACGCGAAAGCAGCATCAGCAGGCGGCTACGCACCTCCGGCAGGAAATCATTAAGCTGACGGCGGGTTGCTTCATCCGGCAGGCGCAGCGTCAGGCCGATATACAGTACGCGGTCCGGATCGTTGTCCGGGGTCACCAGATTGACGGTGAAGGTATCCAGCGGCATAAATACCGGCGGCGCGGGCGGTTTTTCCTTTTCGATGGCGGTTTGCGCGCCGCCGTCGCGCTGTTGCAGCAGCCACCAGCTGTAACCTGCGGCTGCGCAGGCGGCCACGGCGACGATCGTCAGCAGGATGATCAGTAAGGGGCGTTTGGGCGCGGTTGCCGGAAGGGAGTTTTGAGACATAGCCAAATCAAATTCCTGTTGTTCCGCCCGCCGCGTTGCTGACGGGCATCACGCGCGGCGGCGCCGCACGTATGACATATAAAGGTATTATCGCGGCTAACGCGCGAGGCAATAGCCGGAATAAACGGGCAAATGGGGGCCAGATTGGCCGTTTAGCGCCCCTCAGGCGAAAATATCGACGCCGTTGAGCTGGTTGGCCATTCGCTGCAGGGCTGCCGGGGCGCTGACTGGCTCAATCGGCGCGGCATCGCTGCCGCCGCCATGGCGTTCAGCGTAGCTGGCGCGGCCTTCACCGTTACCGTTTTGCTGCTGCCACTGCGGCGTCGCCTCGCCGCCAACGCTGCTCTGACCGAGGTTGATTCCGCTCTCAGCCAGCGCGTGACGTAGCTGCGGCATAGCCGCCTCGACCGCCGCGCGTACCTGACCGTGTGCGGAAGCGATGTGCAGCTGCGCCTGTTTATCGTCGAGCTGCAGGGTGATCTGCAGCGCCCCCAGCTCCTGCGGATGCAGGCGCAGTTCGGCGCTCTGCTGGCCGTTGCGGTGGAACATCAGCACCTGCTGGCTCAGCGCCTGCTGCCATTCCGGGCTGCCGAGCTGGGCATTAAGCTGCGGCGTCGGCGGCGCGGTTACCAGCGCACTGGCGGGCGTGGCGCTCTGGCTGGGGCTGGCGGCGGAGAAAGCGACGGCGGCAGGTTGCGATGGGGTATTCTCCGCCGGACGTTCGGCCATATCGTGCTGCGGCGTGGTCGCGGTCTGCACAACAGGAGAAGGCAGATTTTGCCCGCTAAGGGGATCCGTGCCCGGCTGCGGCTTCGCCGCCGGTTCGCCTTCCGGCAGGTTCGCGACATGCTGAGTCGCCGCTGGTTGAGCCTGCGGTAGCGCGGTCTGCGGCGGCGGGGCGACGATTGCCGCCGGCAGCATGGCGTACAGTGCCTGCAGCGTCGCCGGATCTAAAGTTTTCGCCTCGCTGAGCGGCGGCGTATCCGGGCGCGTATCCTCTTTTTTCGCTGTTGCGTCGACGGCGTTTTCCGCCGATGCCGGTAGCGCATTGACCAGCAGCGCGCCGCGTTCGCCAAGCGCGGCCAGCAGCTGGTTAAGCTGGTTACGGCTTAGCGGCGGGGCGCTTTCATCGTCGGCGCTCAGCGCCGCCGGCGGCAGCGTGCCGCTTTGCGCGGGCGTGAAGCGCGCGCCAAGCAGTTGCGCAAAGGCAGATGACAGCTGAGCGTCATCGAGCGCCAGATCCGGCAGGGCGCTGGCGTCGCCGGGTAGGCTAAGGGCGGGCAAAGCATTGAGATTCATGAAGCGGTATTCCTTTGTGTACTGCGTTGCGCGAACTCATCCATCAATTTTTGATTGCGTTTGTTTTCCAACTGCAGCTCGGCGTTTTGCGCGCGCGTGTGCAGGGTATCGTAGGCGTTCAGCCGCTGCTGATGGTCCTGCCACTGCTTCACGGCGTGATCCACCTTTTGCCCCCACTGCAGAAGCTGCTGGCGCTGTTGTTCGATAGCCTGTTCGAGGGTGGCAATGAACTGCTGGTAGTTCTGCCAGCGCGAGCTTTCCATGCCGCCAGAAAGGGTGCTGTTGAGCTTTTGCCGGTACTCGTCCTGATAGTTAAGCAACATCGTCAGCTGTTGCTCGGCGGCCTGTTGCGCCTGGCGCGCCTGGCCCAAACGCTGCGCCGCCTGTTCGACGGCCTCCTGGGCCAGATTGCGCAGGGTAATCAAAGGGGACTGTGCTTTCATCGCGTGGCGTCTCCGATGGCGTTAAACAATCAGCTGCTGTAGCTGCAGACAGGCTTCGTCATAACCGCAGCGCTCGAAAATTCTCTGCTGCAGATAGGTCTCCATTTGCGGATACAGGGTAATGGCTTTATCCAGCAGCGGGTCGCTACCGGCGGCATAGGCGCCGACGCTTATTAAATCGCGGTTGCGCTGGAAGCTGGCCAGCATCTGTTTAAAGGTGCGTACCCGGCGATAATGTTCGTCATCGATAAGTGACGTCATCGCGCGGCTGATCGAGGCTTCAATATCGATGGCCGGGTAGTGACCGGCCTCCGCCAGACGTCGGGACAGCACCACGTGACCATCGAGGATCGCGCGCGCCGAATCGGCGATCGGATCCTGCTGATCGTCCCCTTCGGTGAGTACGGTATAGAAGGCGGTGATCGAACCGCCGCCGCTGATACCGTTGCCCGCGCGTTCAACCAGCGCCGGCAGTTTGGCGAATACCGATGGCGGATAGCCTTTGGTTGCAGGCGGTTCGCCGATCGCCAGCGCGATTTCTCGCTGCGCCATCGCATAGCGGGTGAGCGAATCCATGATCAGCAGCACGTGCTGGCCGCGATCGCGAAAATCTTCGGCGATGCGGGTGGCGTAAGCGGCGCCCTGCATGCGCAGCAGCGGCGATACGTCCGCCGGGGCGGCGATCACCACTGAACGCGCGCGGCCTTCGGCGCCGAGAATATTCTCGATAAAGTCTTTGACTTCCCGGCCGCGTTCGCCGATCAGGCCGACGACGATAACGTCGGCCTGGGTGTAGCGCGCCATCATGCCCAGCAGCACGCTTTTACCGACGCCGGAGCCGGCGAACAGCCCCATACGTTGGCCGCGCCCAACGGTCAGCAGGCCGTTAATGGTGCGTACGCCGACGTCCAGCACCTGCTCGATAGGGGTACGCTGCAGCGGGTTAAACGGCGCGGTAATCAGCGGCGCGCGATAGCCGGTTTCCGGCGCGGGCAGGCCATCAAGCGGCCTGGCGCCGCCGTCGAGCACGCGTCCCAGCAGCGCCGGGCCCAACGGCAGTTGTTTACCGGCGTGCTGGCCGTCCGCCGCGCTGCGGGCGTAAACTCTCGCCCCTGGCACGATTCCTTCGACCTCTTCCAGCGGCATCAGATACAGCCGCTGATCGTTAAAGCCGACCACTTCGCTTTCCACTTCCTGCACGCCGCCCCCGCCGTCGCGCTCGATAAGGCAGGTTGCGCCGAGCGGCAGCTGCAGGCCGGTGGCCTCCAGCACCAGACCGGTGGCGCGGGTCAGCCGACCGTAGCGTCGTACGGTCGGCGTACGGGCGATACGCTGCTCCAGCGCTTCAAGCGAATTCAGCCAGCGGCCGAGACGGGCGGTCATCACAGATCTCCCGGCGCGGCGAGGCGACACAATTCGTGCCAGCGGGTGGCGAGACTGGCGTCGAGATCGCCCTCCTCGGCGCTGACCTTACAGCCGCCGGGATGCAGATCGCCATCCGCCAGCAACCGCCAGCCGTGCAGGCTGAGGGTGGTGCCTAGCTGCTGTTCAACGCGCTCATAATCTTGCGGGTGTACGCGCAGCTGCGGCTTGCCGTTGAACATTGGTTCTTGCTGGATTAACTGTTGAATTTGCGTCAGCAGGGCAGTGCCGTCGCAGACCGGCGGCTGGCCAAGCACCTGTTTCGCGGCGGTTAGCGCCAGCTGCATCAGGCGTGAGGCGATGACCGAATCGAGCGCATCAAGGGTGTGCTGAAACTCGCTCACCAGCTGTTGCCAGTGGTCGGTCAGCGGCTGTTGCTGCTGCTGTGCTTCCAGCAGCCCCTGCTGGCGGCCCTCCTCAAGTCCCTGCTGAAATCCGGCTTCATAGCCTTTTTGCTGGCCATCGGCATAACCGGATTGCTGACCTTGCTGCTCGGCCTGCAGGCGCAGGGCGGCAAGCTGCTGCTGCAGTTCCGCCTGAGCGTCAGGCTGCAAGGCTTCGTTATCCAACGTCGGTAGCGGCGGTTCAAAAGCTGGCGCCGCGTCGCCGAGGTCGTTGAGCGACCAGGGCTGCCAGGGCATGGAATTAATGCGATCAGACATAGGTATCCTCGCCGCCGCCAATGATCATTTCGCCGCTCTCCGCCAGCCGTCTGACTATCAGCAGAATCGCTTTCTGTTCGTTTTCCACCTGCGACATGCGCACCGGCCCACGGTTGGCGAGATCGTCGCGCAGAATATCGGCCGCGCGCTGGGACATGTTTTTGAGGAACTTCTCGCGCAGCGGCTGCTCGGCGCCCTTCAGAGCAATCAGCAGCGATTCGTTGTCCACGTCCTGCAGCAGGCGCTGGATACTGCGATCGTCGACCTCCACCAGGTTTTCGAACAGGAACATCTCGTCGATGATCTTCTGCGCCAGCTCGCCATCGTATTCGCGCATCGCGTCGATAACGGCTTCTTCCTGCTGGGTTTTCATCAGGTTGATAATCTCGGCGGCGGTACGCACTCCGCCCATTTTGCTGCGCTTGAGGTTCTGGCCGTCGAGCAGGTTGTTGAGCACTTCGGTCAACTCCGCCAGCGCCGCCGGCTGCACGCCGCCGAAGGTGGCGATACGCAGCATTACGTCGTTGCGCAGGCGCTCATCGAACTGCGCCAGAATATCAGCCGCCTGGCCGCGCTTGAGGTGTACCAGGATGGTGGCGATGATCTGCGGGTGTTCATCGCGGATCAGGTCGGCGGCGCTCTGCGGCTCCATAAAGTTGAGCGTCTCCATCCCGGAGGTGGTTTCGCGGGATTCGAGGATATCCTCCAGCAGGCTGGCGGCACGCTCTTCGCCCAGCGCTTTCACCAGCACCGAACGCAAATAGTCGCTGGCGTTGACGCTCAGGGCGGCGAACTGTTCGGCATCGTCTTCAAATTCAGAGAGGATCTCGCCGAGCTGTTTATGCGAGACCTGGCTCATGCCGGCCATGGTGCCGCTCAAAAGCTGGACTTCGCGGGAGGAGAGGTGCTTGAGCACCTCCGCCGCGCGGTCTTCGCCCAGCGTCATCAGTAAAATGGCGCTTTTATCGGTTCCGGTCAGGCTCATAGTTCGTTACTCATCCATTGGCGGATTACCAGAGCGACGACCCGCGGATCTTTATCCGCCAGTTCGCGGATGCGCTGGCTCTGGACTTCTGCGCTGACGCGCTGCTGCGATTTACGGCGCAGCGCCAGCTCCTCATTGCTTGGTTTATGGCTGTCGTTCGCTTTAGCGACCGGCGCGCTGGCGGCGGCGACCGCGGCTTGCTGTGCGGCCTGACGCTGCTGCAGCTGTGGCTTAATCAGCTTGCGCCACAATACCCAGCCGACCAGCAGCACCAGCAGATAACGTCCCAGTTCGAGCAGCAAATCGATAAACGCCTGGCTCTGCCAGAACGGCAGCTCGCCGCCGGTCATCTGATTGTCGGTAAATGGCGTATTGACCACCTGTAGGCTATCGCCGCGGCTGCTGGAGTAGCCCATCGCTTCGCGCACCAGCGCTTCAATCTGCGCCAGTTGTTCTTTACTCATCGGCTGCGCTTTGCCGTCGGCGTTGAGGCTGTAGTTCACCACCACGGCGACCGACAGACGCTCCACCGTCCCGGCTTTTTGTTGGGTATGGCGGATGGTGCGATCGAGTTCGTAGTTGGTGGTGGCGTCGCGTCGGGTGCTTAACGGGCCGCTGTTGGCCGCGGCGCTACGGTTGTTGGTCGCGTTGCTGGCGTTATTAGCCGCCGGTTTAGCGGTTTCAATCGGCGCGGTGGCCGGCGAGCTCGGCTGGTTGGATAACGCCCCAGGAACGCCGCCCACCTGCGGTCCGCCGATTTGCTCGTTACTGCTGGTTTGCTGTGAACGGATCGCCGCTTTCTCGGGCTGCTGGTTCGGCTGGTACTGTTCGTCGGTCTGCTCGCGGGAGGCGAAATCGATCTGCGCGGTCACCTGAGCGCGGACGTTGGCGCTGCCGACCACCGGCGCCAGGATTGTTTCAATGCGTCGCTGATAGCCGCTTTCCACTTCGCTGGCATATTTCAGCTGCGAGGCGTTGAGGTCGCGCCCGGTGCCGTCAGACTGCGTCAGCAGGCGTCCGGCCTGATCGACCACGGTGACGTTGCCCGCCGGCAGGCCGGCGACGCTACTCGATACCATATAGACGATAGCGTTGATTTGGCCATCATCCAGCGCACGGCCCGGCTGCAGCGTCAGGGTGACAGAAGCGGAAGGGGACTTTTGCTCGCGGACGAACAGCGAGGGCTTCGGCAGCGCCAGGTGCACCCGCGCATTCTGCACCGGCCCCAGCGACTCGATAGTGCGTGAGAGTTCGCCTTCAAGAGCGCGCTGATAGTTAATCTGTTCGCTGAACTGGCTGATGCCGAATTTTTCCTGATCCAGCAGTTCGAAGCCAACGGCGCCGCCCTTCGGCAGCCCCTGCTGCGCAAGACGCAGACGGGTTTCATGCACTTTCTCCGCCGGGATCATCAGCGCCGCGCCATTCTCGGCGAAGCGGTAGGGGATGTTCATCTGCGTCAGCTGGGTGACAATAGCGCCGCCATCGCGATCGTTCAGGTTGCTGTACAGTACGCGATAATCCGGGCTTTTCGCCCACAGCAGCAGCGCGACGATAATGGCGATAGCGGCGGAGGCGGCCACCAGCAGCGGTATTTTTGTATTGGCGCGCAGACGGCTCCAGATGGCCTGCAGGCCGTTCTCGCGGCTTTCGCCGGCGGATAACGAGGCACTCATGGTTGGCGGTATCCTTCGCTGGCGTTCAGGCGGCGACGCGCGCTGGCGTGCTGACGAACGGTATGGATAGCGTTATGTGACAAAACAGACTCCCTGATACACATCTTTTCTCAATAGCGACGCTCCCATTTCTGGGCAGGCCATTATTCGTCTTATCGGATGATTCTGATTGCCCGATAAGCCGGGTTTTTTGCAGCTAATTAACCGCTTTAAGCAAAAATCGCTGTGTTAGGGTGTGCAGCATTGGAGAAGTACAGGGTGAAATAGCGCCTGGCGATCACGACAGTATTGAGGAAAAGATGGCGATTCAGGGTATTGAAGGCGTACTGCAACAGATGCAGGCGATGGCGATTCAGGCGGGAAATAACGGGCAGAATAGCGTACCGCAGGGAGTCAGTTTTGCCAGTGAACTGACCGCCGCGCTGGGTAAAATCAGCGATACCCAGCAGGCCGCGCGTCAACAGGCGCAAAACTTCGAGCTGGGCGTGCCGGGTATCAGCCTGAATGATGTGATGGTCGATTTACAGAAATCTTCAGTTTCGTTGCAGATGGGAGTGCAGGTGCGCAATAAGCTGGTGGCGGCCTATCAGGACATTATGAATATGCCGATTTAGGTGTGATAACTATATGTAATATTTATGTTTTTTTTAGTTTGAGCCTAATGCGTGGTGCATGGGGCTAAGGCATTTAGTATTTCTATCAGGCGTTTCCATAGAGTGACTTCAATAATGGGTAGTTCAATACACATTACCTTGCTGGTAGGATTACTCTGAAAGGAGTAATTATGAGCATATTGAAGAAAATTAAAGATGCCATGTCCCCTCCCGTCCCCGAGGAATGTAGGGAAGAGAGCTATAAGGCATTACTTAAAAACCTTGATATTTTGTCCAGGGAATCGTCTGAATTGAAATCTCTGATGGCGGAGTTTAGGGAAGGGAAGATTACGCAGGAACAGTGTATTGCCACTGGCGTAGCGATAATCACCAAAGAATTACTGGAATTCCGCTACGTACAAAACAAGATTGATTCTCAGGCCTGGTAACGAAGCTTGAGGGATTATTACCTGAGGTGCCAAACACTATTCAAGCAACAGATGGGATGTAAATGAATAAGGTTTTTGCTCTACCTATGATGGTGCTGCTGGTGGGATGCGCAACCAAAAGCAAATCCGTCAGTCCAACGGCTGTGAATAAGTACACTCAAAGTGTGCAGGATGCCGTCCGCAAAAATTATTTTGGGTTTGTGGGATATCAAGAGCATGGTTGTACGCTAAAAGTCACTCAGACTCCTGGGGGAAATGTTAAACGAGTAGAGGTTGTCTCTGTTGACAGTTTCTTGTGTCAACGTTCAGTAGAGGCGGTTAATGACACTGTCTCCGCCGGCACGTTCCCTGAGAAACCCTCGGGGCTACCTGAATCGATTCTCTTTGATTTCAAGCCCTAATATCAATCTGGAGTTATTGCTAAGACCTCTTAATGGAGGCTTGTTCAATATATAGACGGACAAGCGGATAAACCGGCTCTCAATAGTCAATATCTACCAAACCATAACCTCCTTAAAGAAGACATGGGTCTGAGGCCTGTCACCGCTATGCTAACGCTGGCGGTTTTGTCTATTTACGGCGACAACGGCAAAAAACTGCTCGCCTCTGCATTGATTTTGCTCTTTCACCCGGTGAATGAATGGGCCTGAAGTATCATTACTATTGATAGGGGATACAGATCAATAGTCGTTCATCGATCGTCACAAACGATCTGACTACTAGCACTACAAACTGTATGGTCTTGCCAAAATAATTCTAATTTGGAATAGCAGATGTCCGGAAAAGTAGACTATCAGTTGCGGCGTAAGGTTTGGATTGGGATTTTTCTCGGTTTGTTGGTCTTTTGGGGAACCATTGCGACGATTGTTACCTTAGCGTTGGCTTAGCGCCAAAAGTTTCTACTGTTATTTAGTATCTCCCCGTCAGGTACAAGAAAGATCTGCTTTGTATTATCGGCGAAAGGTGAAAATTTAAATTTGGATGGCAATTCACTATCGTTTTCCGGCCTGGTGGCAAATAATCTGCGCAAATTTTGCTCCGCGGAGGCGTTATGCTGTGGCTTCAGGCCGTTGTATTTTTTGTCGTTTTAGCTTTTGTCGCGATAGCGATGTTTCATGAAACCTGGCGACAGGATAGCGAGTAACCGCCGTTTCAACTTCCTCTGATCTGTCTCCCTCCTTAACAGTGACTAAACTTAGAGCATGGCTAACGGTCTTCTGGAGGGTGTTGTGAATAGATTCCACGATGAATACGACGAGCGGGAAATGTACCACATGGTCTGCCGTTGGGAAGATGAAGGCGGGGCGGTAGCGTAACGCATCTCCTTTAAACTGACTGCATTCTGGCGGCTCAGGCGTGAAACCGTTGTAGGGTATGAACGCGCGCGCTTGACCCCTGGCAACTTCAGGGGCAATATTCCACGGACTGTGGTAAACACGGCTGTCTGCATGACACCTGAGCATTTGACTGAGCAACGCAATGGGTATCTTCAGTCGGAAACGTTGGACAAATATATAACCAGCATGGAGGAGCCGGGCGTGGGAAAGCAGCTAACTGAAGATGACCTTCGTGAACATGGCTTCACCGAAAAAGAGATTGCGCGCCTGCGTGAAATCCTGGCGCGACAAGAAAGCCAAAACAAAAGCTATTTTGATTTAATCGATGAACTTCGCAAAAGACTTTGGGCTGGAGTCTTAGGTTTTTTTATTGTTTTTATAGTGCTCATTCATTGGTGTTATAATTATGAGTCAATTAATCATTCTGCCTATTTTTTCATTTTATTATTCGGTTTCTCGGTAGTTTACAAACTAACTCCGTTTCCAATGGCGCTCAAAGCATACAAATTGTATCTAAAAATAAGATAGTCATTTATCTTTAACTTCATACATCGTGTTTCCTATCTGTATCCCTTTTACCGTTGAGGATATCCCTTTTAACGCCATGGCTGGCTTACTCATGGTTGTTACTTTTCGGTAAAAATCTGGGCCAGTGAAATAAAACAAGCGCCACACTTCTGGTTTTAAGGTAAGTTTGGCAAGGCCATAAAAAGAGGTTGAAAGATCGACTACCTGATATGAAAGCTTTCCCAACTCTCTACTAAATCCTAAAAATTGAGATGTATCTTCATAATATTTTTCTGCAAAATTAACACCATCTAATTTTTCAGCCATTGTTCCAAAACCATGAAACATCAATGTTGCACCAGCAATAACGCCAATAACGTTTCCTGTCATTAATGAGCTAGCCGTTATTCCAAAACCTCCGATAACCTGCATACCGCCAAGAACAACACCGATTCCGTCGATGATATAGCCGATGACTTTTTCATTTTCCCGGTAGAACCGCACGGAGGCAGTGAGCATGGCTTCACCGGTTCGCAACATTCTGTCCTGAATAAGCAGATTTCCCCGCTCTTGCCTGATTGCTTGAATGCACTGCTGGCACTGCTTATCATCACTGCTATTACGGATAATGTTAATCTGTGAAAGGGCAAATCTTTTAACACTTTCCTGAAACCTGATTCGGGTCAGGGGATCATGAAGGTGATAAGCAGAAACCGCCTGCGCGGTATTCATTAATCCGTTAGTTTCAGCTTGCGCCATGGTCATAAAGTAATTGGAAAAACGCGTTTTCCCGAAGAATACATCCATGTTTTATCCCGTGAGTAATATCAGATTTACCCTGTCAAGATAACATAGATTATTTTACAGGCATATTTCCCTAAGCCTGTGAGTGGCTTATTTTAGCTGTCGCGATGTTTAGAATATTTAATTGATGAATGTATGAAGCGTAAATGAAATAATTGATTATATATTATTGCTTATTCACTCCTGTAAAACCCGCCGATGGCTTACCAGGCAACACTCAGCATTGCCCTGGCGAGCCCCATCATGCGCTTCCTGACCGGATATCAGGCTGTGACGCTGTTGTTGTTATTGTAATTCTTCGCTTTTGCTCTTGATGGCGACCACATTATCGGACTGCAGTTCGCCAAGCAGGAGCGAGCGATCGTCGAACTGGCCGTAAGCGTTGTTGACCGCGTTCTGGCGGGTGGATTGATCGATCAGCGTTTTTAATTGTTCCATCCGCTGTTGCAATAGCCCTTTCAGTACTCCCTCATTGTCGATAATCTGCTTCAACTTAGCGTTGAGCATCTCTTGCAGAGCCAGCGATGGCCCCGCTTTGCCGGTAAATTCGGCGGTTTTCTCGACCGCCGTCACGTAGGCAAACTGCATTTCCACCAGCGCTTCCCATTGCCCGGCGCGCGCCAGGGCAATCATCTGACTGCTCAGGGTATGGATCTGCTGATAGGCGGCTAAAAGCTGCTGTTGGCGTTCCATCACAATGTACCCTGAGCAGGTTGATAGTTTGGCCCAATTTGCCGCCAGGCATCGGCGATATTCTCCAGCAGCTTGACCACTTCGACGATCGCCGCTTCGTCATTATGCAGGTTGGCCTGCATCAGGCGTCGCTTCATATAATCGTACAGCGCCGCCAGATTATCGGCGATTTCACCGCCTTGCTGGTGGTCGAGGCCGCTTTTCAACCCGTTGTCGATGATGTTGATTGCCTTCGACAGCGCCAGGCCTTTACCGGCGATATCCCCCTGATTCATCAGGATGCGTGCGCGAAGCAGGGCGTTAAGCGCCCCGTCGAACAACATTACGATTAACTGGTGCGGACTGGCGCTCATCGCGCTGCTTTCCAGACTGACCTGTGCGTAGGCTTGCGTGCCGCTACGGTTATACATGCTGTTTCATTACCTGATTAAGGGTTACTGGGACGAGAACTGCTGTTGTAAGTAGTTACCCGTGCTGCTCAGCTTGGACATCATGGTATCCAACTGAACAAACTGTTGTTTATAGCGATCGATAGTGTTCTGGATGCTGTCGGAAACGGTGTCGATCTGGATATTCAGGCGATCGAGATTGGTGTTGATGCTTTTGGTCGAGTTCTCGATGATGCCGCCCGCTTTAATATAGTTCTGGATTTCATTATGGATTTCGGTGGCCATCCCGGTGTCTGTCCCGTTGCCGGCGAAGAAGTTGGCGACCTGATCCGGTTTCTCGTCGAGCGCTTTATTGAGCTTGGTGCTGTCGACTTCAAGCTTGCCGGTTTTGGGATTAGTTGAGATCCCGAGGTTGCCAAGGCCTTTCAGCTCCGGGTTGTCCTGAGCGGCGCTGAGCGCGCTTTTAATCGACGACTGAATGCCGCGCAGGGTGTTATCGCCGAGCAGCGCGCCGTTCTTGGCGCTTTGCGCTTCACCGCTTTTCACCGGGGTATATTTGGTCAGCGAGCCGAAGGTGTCGAGCAGCGAATTGTAGTTATCGACCCACTCTTTGATTTTGTCGGCGGTGCCGCTTTTATCGATGCCGATCACCAGGTTTTGCGGTTCACCGGCTTTGGTGGTGGTTTTCAGGTCGATGGTGACGCCCTGCAGCGCATCGGCAATCGAGTTGGTGCTGCGCTTAATTTTGGTGCCGTTGACGATAATCTCCGCATCCTGCCCGGCGACGGTCTGCTTCATCGCGCCGCTGTTGCTGCTGCTGTCGTAGTTGAGGATGGCGCCGAGCTTATCGTCGTTATTCACCTGCACCGACACGGTGTTTTTCTCGCCGGTGCTAGTGGAGCTCAGCGCCAGCTGATAGTCATTGTCGCCGACGCGCATGATGCTGGCGGTAACGCCGGCTTTAGCGCCGTTGATGGCATCGCGCATCTCCAGAAGCGAGGTTTGGTCGTCGCTCAGCGGAATCGTGGTCTCTTTTGGCGGGTCGCCGGCGGTGATCGTAATGGAACGATCGCTATTACCAGCGGTACCCAGTTTTTCCTGTTGATCGGTAATCGTCGCCTGGGTGGTCAGGGTTTGCGGCTGCGCCAGCTTCTGCACTTCAACGCTATAGTTGCCCGGCACCGCCTTATTGGTGGTGGTGATGGTGAACTGGTCGTGCTTGGTGGCGGTGGTGCTGTTGAAAAACTCCGGCTTGGCCAGCTCCTTGCTCAGGTTATCGAATTTTTCCAGCGAGCTTTTTAACGTGCCGTAAGCCGTTAGCTGCGCGTTATAGCTGGTTTGCTGAGTGGTATACGGCGTCAGGCGCTGTTGTTCCGCCTTGCTGAGTTTGTCCAGTAAACCGTTGAGGTCGAGTCCTGAGCCGATGCCTAAGGAACTGATCGATGCCATTGGTGTTTCTCCTTACTAATGACGTTATTCGCTTATTGCGTTATCGGCCCAGTGGAGAAAAAGTTTACCGAAAAAGTGAAAAAGGCGATGGCGGAATAGAAGAGGGAAAAAGCGCGTTATTTTCGCCATTGGCGGAGGGGGAAATTTTTTTCAAAAAATGGCTAAAGGTTGCAGAGGTTACGTCGATACCAGAAGGGACGGTGGTTGACGCCGTGGGCAAGCAAGCCCGAACCTTTTAACCACGTTGCACTGAACGCAACTGACTCGTAAGGAATGCATATAATGGCACAAGTAATTAATACCAACAGCCTGTCGCTGATGGCGCAAAATAACCTGAACAAATCCCAGTCTTCCCTGGGCACGGCGATTGAGCGTCTGTCTTCCGGTCTGCGCATCAACAGCGCCAAGGACGATGCCGCGGGTCAGGCGATCTCCAACCGTTTCACCGCCAACATCAAGGGCCTGACTCAGGCTTCCCGTAACGCTAACGACGGTATCTCCCTGGCGCAGACCACCGAAGGCGCGCTGAACGAAGTCAACGACAACCTGCAGAACATCCGTCGTCTGACCGTACAGTCGCAGAACGGTTCTAACTCCGCAAGCGACCTGCAGTCCATCCAGGATGAAATCTCCCAGCGTCTGTCTGAAATCAACCGTATCTCCGAACAGACCGATTTCAACGGCGTTAAAGTTCTGAGCGGCGACCAGAAGCTGACCATCCAGGTCGGCGCCAACGACGGCGAAACTATCGATATCGATCTGAAAGATATCAATGCGAAGACTCTGGGTCTGGAAAAATTCAGCGTGGCTGACGGTATTGATACCACTAAAATTGATGGTGATACCACAACTGTTGCTACCGGTAAGTCGTTGGCTATCGATGCCAACAGTAAGAAAATCGGTGCAACTCCAGCCGACCCGGACCATTTTGTACAGGCTAAGGACGGTAAGATCTATGGTACTAACGCCGCAGGTAGCGAAACTTATGAAGCCACCATCGATAAAACTACAGGTAAAGTAACTGGCTTTAGCACCTCGAATTCTGGCGCCGTCACTGGCTTGACCGGAGCGAAAACAGTGACCACCGTTGGCGAAGAAGTAACTGCAACCGGCGATACCACTGGCCTGAAATCCTACGATGGTGGTAAATCCTACATCATCCAGGAAGGTACTGGCGCGGATGCGAAATACTTCAAAGCGACCGCTGACAGCACCGGTAAAGTGACCAAAGGCGCTGAAATGAGCACCACGCCGAAAACTGCCGATCCGCTGGCTACCCTCGACAAAGCTCTGTCCCAGGTTGACCAACTGCGCTCCTCCCTGGGTGCGGTACAGAACCGTTTTGATTCTGTTATCAACAACCTGAACAGCACCGTGAACAACCTGTCCGCTTCCCAGTCCCGTATTCAGGATGCTGACTACGCGACCGAAGTGTCCAACATGAGCCGCGCGAACATCCTGCAGCAGGCGGGTACCTCCGTGCTGGCGCAGGCTAACCAGTCGACTCAGAACGTCCTGTCTCTGCTGCGTTAATCGCACGCCTGATTACTGTCGCATCGCAACCCCGCTTCGGCGGGGTTTTTGCTTTTTGCCCGTAGCCGCCTGGCAAAACGGCTGAATGAGAAAGCATGTCGTAAATAGAGACGCTTTTATGCGGTTTTTCCGGCGATTGGCATTTTTGCCCCTGCGCATAATAGCGCTGACTCTCTTATCCGCAGGTTTCAGAAATAGTGAGCGATTTGTATACCGCCGAAGGCGTGATGGACAAAAATTCCCTCTGGCTGCGCTACGTTCCGTTAGTGCGGCACGAAGCGTTGCGCCTGCAGGTCAGGCTGCCCGCCAGCGTCGAGCTTGACGATTTATTGCAGGCCGGGGGAATCGGGTTGTTGAACGCCATCGAGCGTTACGACTCGCTACAGGGAACGGCCTTTACCACCTATGCGGTACAGCGTATCCGCGGCGCAATGCTCGATGAACTGCGTAGCCGCGACTGGGTGCCGCGCAGCGTACGGCGTAACGCCCGCGAAGTCGCCCAGGCGATGCAGAAGCTGGAGCAGCATCTGGGCCGCCCAGCCACGGAAAGCGAACTCGCGCAGACGCTGGGTATCACCCTTGCCGAGTACCGACAAATCCTGCTGGATACCAATAACAGCCAGCTGTTCTCCTACGATGAGTGGCGGGAAGAGCAGGGCGAGAATGCCGAACGACTGCTGGAAGGGCACGAAGAGGCCAATCCGTTGCATCATCTGCTGGAAGGCAGCCTGCGCCAGCGGGTTATTGAGGCGATTGAAGCCTTGCCGGAACGCGAAAAAATGGTCCTCACCCTCTACTATCAGGAAGAGCTAAATCTTAAAGAGATCGGCGCGGTGCTGGAGGTGGGGGAATCCCGCGTTAGCCAGCTACACAGCCAGGCGATTAAGCGCCTGCGCGCCAAGCTGGCCAACGAAGGCTAATAACCACCTGCCGGGCAGGTGGTTAGCGGATTACGATTTACGCAAATCAATGCGCAGAATGCGCTCCTTTGCCCCTTCGACAAATACCTCAGGATCCCAGTCGCGATTGAACCCTTCTTTAATGCCGACGTACAGGGTATCCATGTCCGGCGACAGCACCATTTGATTCGGATAAACCGGGGCGCGGAATTCATGAGTTACCCGCCAGGTCTTGCCATCCACAACGCTGATGGTGCCGCTGGTGAAATTGCTGACGTACAGCTCGTTATATTTTGGATTGAAGCGCACCGCGTTGGCGCCCACTCCGGTACGCACGTAACCCAGCGATTTGCCGTCTTTCAGATCGAAAATATACAGGCCGTCGTGCGGGCCGCTGCGATCGTCGTGATCGAAGGCGACCACGAAAATACGCCCTGAGTCGGAATCAACGATCAGATTTTGCGCGCTGGCCAACTGCGGCGCGTTAAGCGGGATGGTGCGGACAACCTGCTGGGTTCTGGCATTGATCTCGTTGATATAGTCGCGGCCGCCAACGTAGATCTTCTGCGTCTTTTCATCCAACGTCAGGCCGTAGGCGGTGCCGCGATAGGCACCTTTGACTTCCCCTTTCAGCTGCAACGTCGTGCCGTCGAGCATCAGTAATTTATGTAGCGGACGCATCCCGTCCTGGGTTTTCAGCATATGGCTGTAGCTGACAAATAACAGATTAGCGGCGCGGCTGTATACCATATGCCGCAGATGTTCGAAGCGCGCATCGGCGGCGCCGTCGGTTGGGAAGCTCAGGCGCGGACTGGTGCGGGTGATTTTACCGCTGGCGGCGTCGAACTGGCTGATACGCAGCGAAGCCGACTGGGTATGGCCGACATAAAGCACGTGCGCCGGCTGATTCATCGCCAGCGAGAAGGCGCGCCAGGGCATATCATAGCGCTGGATAACCTGCAGGGTGGCCGGATTAAAGGCGTAAAGATAACCTTTATTGGCCGCGCGGTTAACCCGGTCGGTGGCCGCGGCGAATAGCAGGTTGTCGAACGCCAGCTCATAAACCCCTTCGTTGGCTTCCTGCAGGTAATTGGTTTTCATCGCAAAGCGCGATGCCTCCCGCGGCGGAGGATCGATGGCGAAAGCGGGGTGGGGGAGCAGGGCGGCGAGCATTAGCGCAGCCAGCGGTTTTATCAAGTTGCGATTAGGCATGATGGTTATCCTTGTTGACAAATAGGGCTCAGAACTGGATTTCGCCGCCGAAAATATAGGTGCGGCCGCGGGCGGTGGTGTTAACAGACGCGCCCTCTTTGGCGTTATCGAGACTCTGGTTCATACGGTTTAGCGCTTCGGAGTAGTCACGATTCGTTACGTTCTGCACGCTAAAGCGCAGCAGCACGTTATCGGTCATCTGCCAGCTGCTATAGAGGTCGATAATGGTCGGGATATTCGGCATGCCCTCTTTAGGCACCGTATTGGTGTCGAGGCTAATGCCTTCGGTACTCAGGCGTTTTGATTTACCGGTGAATTTCACCAGGCTGCCGACGGTGAGTTTGCGATCGAACAGGCGCCCGCCGACATCCACCGTGGCGTAGCTGCTGGGAAGATCGCTCAGGTCGCTGTAGGCGAAGCTATAGACCGTGCTGGCAATAGAGGTGGGCTGATCGGTACGCTGCTTGCTCCATGACACATTGGCGTAGGCAAAACCGATGTCGTATCCGGCTTCAATCTCATAGCCCTCGGTGGTCACCGGCGAGGTGACGTTAACCGAGATATTGGCGTTGAAATCCGGCGAAGCATTGGCGACATCTTTACACAGCCCGCCGTTGCTGCACAGCAGGAAGGATTCGCTGGTGATGTAATCTTTAATCCGCGAGCGGTAGGTCAGAGCTTTCAGATGCAGACTATCCTGCTCGCTCAATAATCCTTGTTTGATAACGTTAAAACCGGCCTCCCAGGTCTCGGCTTTTTCCGGCTTCAGGAACGGATTCATCGATGCGCCGCCCTCGTTGGCGAAGAACACTTCCTGGACGTTCGGCGCCCGCGAGGAACGGCTCCAGCTGACAAACGGCTGCAGCCATGGCGTCACCTGAGCGGAGAAGGTCGCCGAGGGATTAAAACCGTTATCTTTGACGTTGAGTTGGGTTGCCCCTTGCGGGAAGCATTTTTCGTTATCTGCACAGGCCGGTTTATAGCCCTGTACCCGGCTGCGGGTATAGTTGAGATTAAGATCGAGCTGATAAATATCCTTGTTTAATGTCAGCCCGCTATAGAGCGAGGCGATCTTCTGCTTGCCTGCCGGGGCGAAGGCGTTGTGGTCGGTCTCGGTATCCTGCACGAAGCGGCGGGAATAGCGGGTGTCCATTAATTTGCCGCCGAGCTGGAAAGCGGCATACAGATCGTCGGTAATACGAAAACGGCTGGTGTTGTTCATGTCCAGCGCGTTGGACTTATTGGTGGTCGAGGAGTCGTTAAAGTTATACAGCGACTCCGGTTTATATGCCTGATTGCCGCGGCTGGTGCTGGCTAATACATTGAACTCGACCAGTTCATTGAGCGGCGCGTAGTTATAGCGCAGATAGTAGTCGTCGCTGCTAATATCGCGACGGGTAAAACTATTGCGGTAATTACGCCCGGAAAACTCGAAGCGGTTAAATTGATCAACGTTGAAATTGATTTTATATAGCTGCGAGCGCGGCTCCTGACGCAAATATTTATTATCCTCGCCGATAAACTCTTCGCTGCTGCGTCCGCCGCCGTTTTTATAGGTCGCATAGGTGCGGGTGCCGCTGATGCCGAGTAGCGCGCCAAGGCCGCCGCCGTTATCGAAGGTGTCGGTTTTGCCGGCTACCGTTACCATACCGGTGCGGCCGAGTCCGTTATCGCCCACGGAAAAACGCGACAGCAGGCCGACCTGATGCCCCGGTTTTAACACATCATCGATGCCGATGGTGCGCAGGTTGGCGCTGCCCGCCAGCGCGTTGACGCCTTGCGAACCGGCGCTGTTGCCGCGGGTGATATCCACTTCGGCCAGGAAGTTGGGGTCCAGCGGCACCCCGGCTGCGGTATTCGCCCCGCCGTGGTAGTTAGCTGGCGCCATGCCGAAGAAGGTCTGGGTGACACCATCCACCATGGTGTTTACCCGGCCCAGCCCGTTCATGCCGCGAATATTGACGCTGATGGTGCCCTGCAGCGGGTCGATTTGCGTATAGGTGCCCGCCATGCTGCGCAGCGAGGCGTCGAGGCTTTGCAGATTCTTATTGAGCGTTCGCGAACTGTAAGCGCCGGGGCGGGTATAGCTCTCCTCTGAGGAGCCGACCTGGCCGGTATTTTCCGCCAGCGGGTTATCGGTAATGGTGATAGGAGAGAAAACCGATTCTCCTTCGCTTTCGGCGGCGAAAGCCTGGCCGTTGACGATAAGTAGCCCGGTAACGAGCCCCGTGATTATTTGTGATTTTTCCATAATCCAATCCTGAGGTAATAAATAGTTAACGCACAAAAAGGGCAGCAGCGTGCATCGCGCTTATTGCTAAGTGCGATGACACATTGCCCAAAATAAAAAATTATTAGCGGTCAGTGACCGTGATAAATAACATCCTGGATGCCTGAATAAATAACAGGGAACCCTGGGTTTATATTTTTAATAAGCCGAACTCCACCGGCAGAGTAACCTTATTAATACCGTTACGCAGCAGCTCTTTTGGCGGCGGCGGAAGCGGACGCGCATTTTCCAGCGCCATCAGCGCGGCGCGATCCAGCGAATGGGTCCCTGACGAGTTCGCCAACTGCGATTGCAACACCTCGCCGCGTTCGTTGACGCTGAAGGTAATAATGACGGTACCGGTACGTTTACGGCGGCGCGCATCTTCCGGGTAGTGGCGCATTTTGTTGATTTTACCTTTCACTAGCGATTCCCAACTGATCTTGTTGTCGCTCAGGCGCGCGGCATCGCTATCGAGCGGCGCGGTGATGCGCTGAGTGAGGACGGCCGGCGCCGGGGGCGCGGCGTAGCTGGTGATGGTTGAATTGCCCTTTTCCTCTTGCTGCTGGCGGCGGGACTGTTTTTTAACCTCGATTTTCTTTTTCCGCTGCGGTTCGGGTTTGCTGGCGGAGAGCTTTATTTGCGCATTCTCGTGAATATGCAGCTTCGGCGCCTCTTTCGCCGCTGCTGTTTCCTGTTCGGTCATCGCCTCGACTTTGCGCTGCTGGGTGACGCCCGGCGGCAGCTCGGGATGAATCAATGACACTTCCAGTTCCGGCGCGTACTCCACCATCACCGCGGCGGGGGGGGCGGCATCCGGCGGCGAGGCGAAATGAACGATAAAAGGCACGGCCAGCGCCAGATGACCCAGCACGCTGGCCGTTGTTCCCGTGAACCAGCGAGGGCGCGACGCTATCAATGGCGTGGAGAGAGGGATATTCATTTTTCCGCCGCCACCGACCAGATGTAATCAGCCTGCTTCGCCGTCAGCGTGGTGCCGTCGGTGGTCAGCAGTAACACCAGCGGTTTTTCCGCCTTGAGATCGGCCAGATGCAGCGGTACGCCAATATCTTTAGCCGCATGATAGCCGCCGGCAATCAGCAGCGCCGGGCGCGGCGCGGCTTGCATTTGCGTCGCCATCAGGCGATCGCGCTGCTGTTGGATAGCGAGCATAGAGGTAACCTGCTCGCCATCGATTTGCCCGTTATGCATCAGATAGATAATGGCCGATAGCGATTCATGTACCTGCGGGCTGTTGGAGAGCGTTCCGCGGGGAAACGTGGGATGCTGATAGATGTCGCTCACCTGCTGGCGGCTAAGGTTGGCTGCCAGCAGCGGATAAGGCGCTTGCAGCGCGGTCATCACGACGTCGCGATAAAGCGCCCACGGCCAGCCGGGGTTCCAGCGCAGGGTTTCCGCCGCGCGAGTGGCGCTCACGCTCGTCCCGCTGAGGCTGGCCCGCTTGACCCGATTGACCGCCTCCTGCTGGCTTAGGTCGATCATCTCCATCAGCACGCTGCCCTGCGGGCGAAGGGTGTGGAGGTTCTGCAGCAGCCAGCGCTCAATCTGGTGATGCTGAGCGTTGGTATGTTCTTCGCCAACAATAACCAGCGGCGCCTGGGCGAGTTGGTTCAGCAATTGTTGCGGCGTCAGGGTGCGCCCGCTGGCGGTATCACGAATATTCGCCTTCTCTACCAGCGCGTGCTCCCCGGCAGGAGAGAGGGGGTGAACCGGGCTGTGACAGGCGCTCAGTAACCACGCGCAGCCTATAACCAGAGTCTTTAAAAGGGGTTCCTTAAACATAAAATATCCATTTTCGGCTTTTTAGTCGTCTTTTCTTCGTATCTTGCTGCTGTAACAGGATGATATGTGATATTGAGAATGATTATCAAGATCATTCTCATTTAAAATTATTGGCAAGGGTGATGATTTCACCCGGCAAACAGCTGGCCGTTGCTCTGTCGCGGAGAGAATCTGTGAAGACGATCAAGATTTTAAACAGCGATAATATTTAAATCTGCTGGCTTAATGTTGTCTTAATGTTTGTTTCGGTCGCGCGTTGAAATAAGCATTTTGTCATCAGGAAATTCTAATTGGCGGTGTTTTTCACTTTTTTAAAATGATGGTAATTGTTTTCATTATCATTCACATTCCTCTGTGATTTAATCCGTGCCAACCCGGTTTCTCCACGGCTTTTCGACTACCCATACTAAGGATTAGCTTATGAATTTCCGCTTATCGGCATATTGCGCGGCGATGCTCGCTGCTTCGGCTCTGTTTACCGCTCCGCAGGTTATGGCTGCTGACAATGGCGACGGCATCGTGGTGTATAACGCCCAGCATGAAAACCTGGTGAAATCCTGGGTTGACGGCTTTACCAAAGAAACCGGTATTAAAGTCACGCTGCGCAACGGCGACGATAGCGAATTGGGTAATCAACTGGTGCAGGAGGGGGCAGCCTCGCCGGCGGATGTCTTCCTGACCGAAAACTCACCTTCAATGGTGTTGGTTGATAATGCCAAACTGTTTGCGCCGCTGGATGCCGCGACGCTGAATCAGGTCGCGCCGCAGTATCGTCCTGAGCACGGCCGCTGGATTGGCATTGCTGCCCGCAGCACCGTTTTCGTCTATAACCCGGCGAAAATCAGCGAATCTCAGCTGCCGCATTCGCTGATGGACCTGGCGAAACCTGAGTGGAAAGGGCGCTGGGCCGCCTCACCATCGGGCGCAGACTTCCAGGCCATCGTCAGCGCCATGCTGGCATTGAAGGGCGAAAAAGCGACTCTCGACTGGCTGAAGGCGATGAAAACGAACTTCGTGGCCTACAAAGGCAACAGCACGGTGATGAAAGCGGTCAACGCCGGACAAATCGACGGTGGGGTGATCTACCACTATTACCGCTTTGTCGACCAGGCGAAAACCGGCGAGAACAGCAAAAACACCAGGCTGTATTACTTTAAAAACCAGGATCCGGGCGCTTTCGTGAGTATCTCCGGCGGCGGCGTACTGGCGTCCAGCAAACATAAAGAGCAGGCGCGGGCCTTTATCAAATGGATCACCGGCAAGCAGGGTCAGGATGAGCTGCGTACCAATAATGCTTTCGAATATGCGGTGGGCGTGAATGCCGCCTCTAACCCGAAACTGACGCCGCTGAAAGAGCTGGACGCGCCGAAGGTAGAGCCGTCAACGCTGAATAGCAAAAAAGTGATCGACCTGATGACCCAGGCTGGCCTGCTGTAATTTGATGCTGAAGTGATTTATCTATGTCTGTCCTGAGTCTGGTACTCGGAAAGAAAACAGGACGCCTGCCCGAGCGCAGGCGTCCTGCATTTCCGATGGTTGCCTTAGCTGTACTGTTTTCAGTAATGGCGTTACTGCCGTTAGGTTTTGTGGCCGCGGTGGGGATTGAGACCGGCTGGCCGACCATTAAAGCACTGGTGTTTCGCCCGCGGGTAGCTGAACTGCTCAGCAATACGCTGTGGCTGACGCTGCTGGCGGTGCCTATCTCTATCGTACTGGGCGTGGCGGTGGCCTGGCTCACTGAACGCACCGCGCTTGCCGGGCGTCAGCTGTGGTCGGCGCTGGCGGTCGCGCCGCTGGCTATCCCGGCATTTGTCCAGAGCTATGCCTGGGTCAGCGCGGTTCCCTCGCTGCACGGCCTGTCCGCCGGGGTGTTCCTCTCGGTGCTGGCCTACTATCCTTTTATCTACATGCCGGTGGCGGCGGTACTCCGTCGTCTCGATCCGACGCTGGAAGATGTTGCCGCCTCGTTGGGTACGCCGCCGTGGAAGGTTTTCTTCCGCGTGGTGCTGCCGCAGCTGCGGTTGGCTATCTGCGGCGGTGCGCTGCTGGTGGCGCTGCATCTGCTGGCGGAATATGGCCTGTATGTGATGATTCGCTTCGATACCTTCACCACCGCCATTTATGACCAGTTCCAGTCTACCTTTAGCGGCCCAGCGGCGAATATGCTGGCGGGAGTGCTGGCGCTGTGTTGTCTGGCGATTCTGCTACTGGAAAGCGTCTCGCGCGGCAAAGCGCGTTACGCGCGCATCGGCGCCGGCGCGGCGCGCGAACAGAAGCGTCGTCCGTTGGGTAATGTGGCCGCATGGGGCGCGCAACTGCTGCTGTTGACGCTGGTGATGCTGGCGATGGGCGTCCCGCTGCTGGTGCTGTGCCGCTGGCTATGGCTTGGCGGGGTGGAGAATTGGCTGCATGCCGATCTTTGGCATTCGCTGCGCCAGACCCTGCTGCTGGGAGCGGGCGGCGCGCTGCTGACCACCGCCTGCGCGATTCCTATCGCCTGGCTCGGCGTGCGTTATCCGCGCCGGCTGTTTCGCCTGCTGGAAGGCTGTAATTACATCACCAGCTCACTGCCGGGTATCGTCACCGCGCTGGCGCTGGTGACGGTCACCATCCACTATGCCCGTCCGGTGTACCAGACCGAGGTGACCCTGTTCCTCGCCTACCTGCTGATGTTTATGCCGCGAGCGCTGATTAACCTGCGCGCCGGTATCGCCCAGGCGCCGGTTGAGCTGGAAAATGTCGCCCGTAGCCTTGGGCGCAGCCCGGCCCGCGCCTTATGGAGCGTCACCATGCGGCTGGCCGCGCCGGGAGCGGCCGCTGGCGCCGCGCTGGTGTTTCTTGGCGTGAGCAACGAGCTCACCGCGACGTTGCTGCTATCGCCGTTAGGCACCCGCACGCTGTCGACCGGTTTTTGGGCGTTGACCAGCGAGATCGACTACGTCGCCGCGGCGCCCTATGCGATGTTGATGATCGTGATTTCGCTGCCGCTGACGGCGGTTCTTTATGTGCAGTCGAAAAAAATTGCAGGGTTGTAACATGCTGGAATTGTCTTCTATCTCGAAATCTTTCGCCGACGCGCTGGTGCTCGATAACCTTAATCTGGCAGTAGCGCCGGGAAGCCGTACCGCCATTGTCGGCCCGTCGGGTTCCGGTAAAACCACGCTGCTGCGGATTCTTGCCGGTTTTGAAACCCCCGACAACGGGCGAATCGTTCTGCAGGGCAACACCCTGTTTGCCGAAGGCGTGTTTGTGCCGGCGCATCAGCGCGGGATCGGTTTCGTGCCGCAGGAAGGGGCGCTGTTCCCCCATCTTAACGTCGCGGACAATATTGCCTGGGGACTCGATTGCAGTCGCGAAGAGAAACGCCGTCGGGTGGCCGCACTGATGGAGATGGTGGCGTTAGATGCGACATTAGCGAGCCACTGGCCGCATGAAATTTCCGGCGGCCAGCAGCAGCGGGTTGCGCTGGCGCGCGCGTTGGCCCAGCGGCCATCCCTGATGTTGCTGGATGAACCTTTCTCGGCGCTGGATACCGGGCTGCGGGCGGCGACGCGCAAAGCCACCGCCGATCTGCTGGCCGAGGCTGGCGTAGCCTCGATCCTGGTCACTCACGACCAGACGGAGGCGCTGTCGTTTGCAAGCCAGGTCGCGGTGATGCGGCAGGGGCGTTTCGCTCAGGTAGGGACGCCGTTCGAGGTCTACTCGCGTCCGGTTGACGAGGCCACCGCGCTATTTCTTGGCGATGCGCTGGTGCTCGACGCCGAGCTCATGGAAGGGCGCGCCCGTTGCGCCATCGGCGAGTTGCCGACCGACGATCCTCACGCCAGCGGCCGCGGACGCGTGATGTTGCGCCCGGAACAACTGCGGGTGTCGTCGTGCGCGCCGCAGGAGAGCGCCTTTCGCATCGTGGATGTCGATTTCGCCGGCCATATCTCGACGCTGACCGTGAGCGCGGCGGGGCAATCGATGCCGCTGGTGCTGAAAACCGTCAGCCAGGCCGCCTGGCAAGCTGGCGCCGCGGTTCGCCTGGACGTTATTGGTCAGGCGCGGATATTTTGCGCATAGCGGTGAAAAGCTGAACGTTCAGCCGGGATAAAAATTGATTTGGCGCGGAGATGCGTTAATTCGCTGCTGATGTAGCACATTGTGCTAATTACACTACCAGCGAAGGCTTTAGTATCCGCGCCACTGATCTCGTCGCCATGGAGTGGTAGGTCGTTGGAATATTTCCGCGGGGTCAGTCCATCTTATTGCGGTGCGAGCTGGAACTGTGATTGTCTCTCCGGCCAGCGCCGCTGGCCGGAGAGCGAGCTATAAATCCAGCACTAACCGGCCGCCTTTAGCGCGTGAGCAGCAGATCAGCATACTCTGCTGGCTGGCTTTCTCTTCCTC
>OIFK01000225.1_pt1 | contig 35239 bp, 37 predicted proteins | sample 1582071 | NCBI WGS metagenome assembly OIFK01 (sample SAMN07501052, study PRJEB24779) | human gut metagenome | isolation source: stool | host: human infant | place: USA: Pittsburgh, PA | reverse complement strand
CGAGTGGATTTTCGAAATGTTCAGAGTCGATCCTGACCTTACGGCACCTCTGCTGGCGATGGTGACAACCATGTTGGGGGCAATGTGAAGACTTCAGAAAAGGCGAAAGCCGCGGTGCTCGAACACCAACGGCTTTCAGGTGCAAAAACGGAGTGTAATTGCGGAGCTAAGTATGTCAAACACAGCTGAAATTATCAATTTCCCCCACAGAACCGAACAACCGGGAGGTCGTATGGCCGACCTGTCGAACGGGTATACCAAGGTCGCTAACGAGATCCAACAGCTCAAGCCTCGTCTGAGAATGTCAGGCCGGGAGTGGCAGTGTTTTGAGGCGGTGATCTGGCTTACCTACGGCTGGAACAAGAAACAGGACCGCGTTACTAACACGGTGATTGCCGAGCTTACAGGGCTGAGTGATTCCCACGTTTCTGATGCGCTCAAATCGCTCGCAGAACGCAAAATTATCTTCAGTCAGAAGCAAGGTGTGATGAAAACGGTCGGTATAAATACTGACCTTTCCGCCTGGATTTTAGACAAACCGAAAACGGGAAAAGTCTTCCCGAAATCGGGAAAAGTGTTACCGAAAACGGGAAAAACCTTCCCGGAAACGGTAGACACCCAAGACTATAACAAGAACAATATTAAAATATCCTCGTCTCGGAATTCTGACGAATCCCGAAACCAGAAAACCCAAAAGTTTCTCTCACGCCATCCAGAAGCTGCCGCCGGGATATACACCCCGGCAGGTAAATCATGGGGATCCGCTGACGACCTCAAGGCCGCTCGCTGGATTTACGACAGGCTTCTCACCGTCAATGCATCGCTATCCGAACCCAACTGGGCTGAATGGGCAAATACCATCAGGCTGATGCGTGTCCAGGACAAGCGTACTCACTACGAAATCTGTGACCTGTTCCAGTGGGCCAACCGGGACGAGTTCTGGAAAGACAACATCCTGAGCCCCTCGAGTCTGCGCAAACAGTGGGATCAGCTCACTACCAAGCGGCTGCGTGCAACCGGAACGGCAAAACCTTACCGGGGCAGCATCGACCTGCATAACACCGACTGGATTGACGGGGTGCTGGAATGAAAAACCTTGCCGAGAGCATTCGCAATTTTGACCGGGAACAGGCTCGCCGTGTGGCGCACAACTTGCATGAGCAGTACACCGAACGCGAACAAACGCAGCAGGTAGCGCAGATTATCAACGGCCTGTTTGTACAGCTGGCGGCCGCGTTTCCGGCAAGCCTGGTTAATCGCAGCCAGGAAGACGTGAACGAGATCCGCCGTCAGTGGGTGCTGGCCTTCAAAGAAAACGGGATCACCACCCTGGAACAGGTTGAAGCGGGCATGCGAATGGTGCGCCGTCAGGAACGCCCATTTCTGCCTTCGCCAGGCCAGTTCATCAAGTGGTGCAGGGAAGGGCGCTGCGCGCTGGGGATCACCACCGCTGACGTAATGGCTGAGTACTGGAAGTGGCGTAAGCTGGTGTTTCGGTACCCGAGCAGTGAGCAGTATCCCTGGCCAAAGCCGGTTTATTATCACATCTGTCTGGAGCTGCGGCGTCGTGGTACCGATGGCCAACTGAGTCACAAAGAGCTCGAGCGTGAGGCCAGCGACATTCTAGATATGTGGGAAAAGCGGGTGCTGGCCGGGAAACCGATTCCGCCCGTTCGACAGGCGTTGGCTGCACCAGTTGCTCCGAAGGGGCCGACACCGGCGGAGCTTTTGAAAGCTAAATATCAGCGGATGAAAGCAGATGGCAGGGCATAGTGAGGAAATGTTCTGTTATGAGCGAGAAGCGGAAGTTGGCACTGGACGATCTTCACGCCCCTGAAATGGTAAAAATGGACATTTGTGCCATCGCCTGAAGCGACATGATTACCCTTCAAGCGTCATGCCGCTCTGATATTGGGGATTTTCTAAAGAATAGAGAAGAAAAGCCTTGCGATGCGGACCAGAAAAATAAAAATTGTTGGAGTAATTTATTAACCAACTATAAAAATGGAATCAATGATGGGTTTGCCTGTTCCGAAAAGAAATTTACGGATTTACGACCTGCTGAAAATGGCCGGCATGTCATTAGATAACTGGCCACATGCTAACTCACCTAACCACAACCAACGCTGGGCTTGGCTTGAGGGTGATATCGCAGTGGTTAACGTGTGGACCGATAACATCCAGATATCGACCGGCTCGGAAGATACATACACGACCAGCTACCAAGCTCGGGGTCAGGACAGGAAAGGAAAGGAAACCGATGACATTTATAAGGAGATTATTCGGCGGAGATTGCCGGTCCGCGTGCTGCTGAAGGTACGCAATACAAGCAAGCGCATTCTGGATACCGAACAGTGGTCTGCGTCCTACGACGATCTGACAGGTGTATTATTCCTTACCCGAGGTGAAGTCGCTCAATACGAAGATCAGCATGGTGATTTTCGTGATGACAGCAGTATAGAGAAATCAGAAGCGGCCCGCAGGAGCAGTGGGTTGCGACTGCAGGCATTAAAAAGAAGCCGTGGAATTTGTGAGTATTGCGGCGAGCCGGGATTTTTGACGAGCAAAGGGACTCTCTTTGCTGAGGTGCATCATATTCAGCCTTTGAGCGAAGAAGGTCTCGATACACTGGCTAATCTTGTAGTACTTTGTCCCAATGATCACAGGCGAGCGCACCATTCAACGGAGAGCGACAAAATGAGGCAGTTTTTCACCCAACTCCGTAATGCCTAGCAAGAAGTGTAATCACCCGGTTATGATGCTGCTCACCAGACATTTTCTGCGAAATTGCATTTGATTTGACTACCCAAAAGCATATTACTTAGCGACCGTTTGCTAATCACTTATTCGCCAGAAAAGTTTTGCTTAACTCAGTACATAAGACGAATTTCGGACAAAACGGCACCTGTGCTCGATTTACAGTGAGGTAAAAAGCGGTTTGCAACTTTGTTGTGGGTAAATAGCGCCCGCTTCTGGCACGGAGCGGACGAACTGACTGAGCAAAAGGTCCGCTATGAGCGATAAGCGTACGCTTTTATCTGAACTGCTCATGAGCATTTAATAGCGGCTATCTGTTATCGCTTCCTCTATTGTCCATTGCCAGAGTTTAGGTAACAGCTGCTGAAAAGTTGTTGGTATCACCCGTCATCTATGAGCCAGTATAGCCGCAAAACTGCCGGTAAAGGAGGATTTTAACATATAATATGGTTTTCCTTCTCTCATTTACATAAGTATGCGTATATAGCTGATTTACTCACAAAAGAAGACATTATTGCTTTGGTTCAGAATGGATTGAAAAACTATAAGGGAAAGGAATTTCTAGAAGCCTAGGGCATCTTTATGGGCAAAGCTCAATTGCTCGAATTTGGTCTAAAGAAAGTACTTTTATCAATGCCTGGCGTTGCTATTACCTCTAAAAAACTGGAAAAATATACCCTGGGCCGCACACGTGCTGCATTAGAAGACAACAAGTTACGTTCTGATTACATTTATTTATTAATAATATTTGTAGAAAGGCGCAACAATATGGCGCATAATTTCTTGGCAGACTTTGCTCCCACACAATATATTCTTCAGCAGACAGGATTGTAGCATATGTTCATGGGTGATTTGTTCAGAGCCGCATATGAATTAGAACAAATCATAGTGTTATTCGATTACATCATTGAAGCAAAAGATATTACTGAGTGGCTCGAACCAGAAGCGAAGTAATACCTTCACAACCAATCACAGAGGCGCTCGTGATGCTCCCATCGGGAGCGGAACGTCGTAACGGCCATGCTCGCACTCATATCGATGGATGAATGCGTTCACCTGTCTGTCTAGTAGATCAAACAGTGAGATAAGCTCAGCGATAAGCCCTGCTACATAGCCCGCATCAATGGTGATCCGGTGTCGGATTAAACTGATTCCTTTTTTTTGCTTACAGTAGTTTTCTATATCAGCTAGCCGTTCTGCTCTGTGTTTCTCAATCTCACCTTCGGAATGAACCAGAACATGCCTGATTTGTGCCACTTTCAGCATATCCTCCCATCGTTGCCACAATAAATTCCCCTGATGTATATCAAAATAGGCTTCACACCTTAAAAATTGACGATACTTTTTAATGCTCACATCATTGAATTTATACTTAGCACTCATATCCTGCGGAAGCAGCATATTTATTTCGGCGCATAACGTTTTAATCTGATGCTCAAAGAAGTTATACAGAGTTATCACCATTGCCTTTCGATGCATAGGGGGGTATATATCACTAAACTCCTGAATCTCCTGGCTGTAACTATCAATAATGTCCTCATGATACTCTTCACCGTTTTTTTTCAGTCGTTTGTTTATTTCATCACAAAGCTTATCATTGCTATTTTCAATATTATTCTCTGAATATTTATTATATGCAGCGTAGTTATGAAGGTCTAGTGTTGTGAAATGGCAAAGGTGAAAAAGGGTCGTGCCAAAGAAATCGATAACGTTGGGGTAGCGAAATTCAGTTTCCAGTTCCATGCACATCCCTCATCGTATGACAGACTTAAGCTGTTGCCGCTCGCATCGTTAAAATACGCATTTATTATAATTCCCGCCCGGATTGGACGTACAGCACTTTCTGCCCGCTGCAGGCATTATGTCACCAGCAGCTGCACGGCCATCTGAATTACTGATGGCACAATCCGGCATCGAGACACCGCTGCGGTGGCTGAACTGCTGGCAATTCTTTCCATTTACTCAAAATTAGCTCTTCATGGACGTACAGTATATTCAGTTCAGACATGCAGAACTGCTACCGATACAACTTCAGAGTTCAAAGTTTCTGACTTGCAGCTTTGAGCGAAAAGCGGACCTTATCCCGCAACTGCAATAATATAATATTAATATAGATTAGGAAAATTCAGTTCGAAAATAACATAACGGTGTTATGTGGGGAAAAAGCCCTTAAAAAAGGGCTGGGTATATTTGATTTTAAACTCGCTGGATTTTGGAAAATATTTGTTCGTAATAAGCGATAGTTGAAGTAGACATGTAGCAACGTGGCGATGAACGGAAATGAGAAAAAGCAATATTCTTATAAATAGAAAAGCTCTTTATATTATTCTCAAATAATTGACAGGAATTATTTAATTGATGGATGGCTTCTAGTGCATAAGATTCATACGCATGCCCCTGGATTAAGTATCCCGGATGCGAGTAGAATTTTTCTTTAAGTAACTTATTGATCTTTCTTGTTTGTGGCGTAAAACGCACACCAAATCCATCCCATATGCTCTTTAAACGTAAAAGACATTCCGAATCAACAATAAAAGAACCATTTTTGTATTCAAATACAACGCCACACAACCCCTTGAATTTGAAAATTTGCTTACCATTTACTTTCGACAGGAGGTTAAACTTATGAATGAAGGCTATTTTTTTTTCTAATTTCTTCCAATCAATTATAAATACATCAACTATTGGGTTTTCTGCGAGAAGAGAGATTAATACTTTTTTTAGTATTTTACTTGTCCAAAAATCATTTTCATAACTATACCCTAAGGTATAAAAAACGAAATTATCATTAATTAGACCATTTGATATCATTTCGTCATGATCTCTATCCATGAAAATGATATGGGAATCTCTATCTGATAAGGTTGATAAGTTCTCCACCATGGATTGTAGTGCTGTTTTTCCTCCTTCAACTTTTATCTCATATTTCCCATCAAAGAAGTTAGATATAATTGATTCATAATAGATATAGTCTGGCAGTTTAGTTATGTCTTTGCTGTCACCTTTCCCTTCAATATGGAAAATTAAATTAACATCTCTGACCATTGCTTCGGCAAATAGTCCATTTGGTGTTCTTGAAATGAAATCATCTTCCATGTTCTATACCTTTAACGCAAAATCTCTTCTTCTCCCAATAACATCAGGAGAATGGGTTGCTAATAAAAACTGAGCTCTAGGATTGATAGTCAAAAGAGCATCAACTATTTTATCTTGCCACTTTACATGTAGTGATACTTCAGGTTCATCGGCAATATATAGAATCGGTTTATTTTCACTTAGATAAATCTGGCCAAGTAAAATTATCATCTGCTTCTCGCCTGATGAAAGTTCATTTAAGTTGATATGACCATTTGAAGTTTTCATTACCAAGTCATTTTGGTTTGACAATATTATCTCTTTTTCTTTAGGGAAAAAGAGCTTGAATACTTCAAAGAATTCATTTTGACTTCTAAAAATATCATCCTTTTTCTTTTTAAGGCTTTCGTAATCTGCGATTAATGAACTGGTCCTCCAGGCATTAAACATTATCCCTAAATCTGTCACTGAAAAATTATGATCTTTCCTCTCAAAGCTAGACATAACGCCGCGTAATTTATGAAAATAATTTTCTAATCTTTTGTTGGTTACCCCCTCTTTTTGTGGAGACATGAAGTTAGATATTTCACGAAGGGAAGCTTCGTCTTTATCTAAGTTGGAGTAGTTATTATAAAAATTAAGTTCATCTTCTCCAGGAACCTCCAGTAACTTATTAAATATGTCTCTTTGGAAGTTGCTGGCAATTTTGTTATAAATCTTTGACTGTCTGGAGAACCTATTGACGAGTTCATTTTTTATTATGTCTAATTTATTATTTACTGGGTCAGACGGTGAGTCAGAAAAAGGATCGTGTTCATATTCTTTTCTCCCAGTTCGGGATAGTGGCAAAAAGTCAATCAATGAAAACTTAGAAATTATAGACTTCGCCTCATCTATCTTTTGGTCCATGGCGAAATTATACTCATCATCCTCTAGATTGAATGTAAATACATCGTCCTTGAAGTTAATAAAAAAACTCACATTAGTCTTGCTTGTTTTTTCGACTCTAATCATTTCTCCTTCTGTAAATAGAATTGCTAATTCACTAAATGGCATTGCCAGCAACTGCCCAACATCAACAGAAAGTGCATTGCTAATAATATTTATTATTGTAGTTTTACCTGAGCCGTTAACACCTATTAGAAAGTTAATGGACTCGTTTAATTCTAGGTGGACGTTTTTATAACCCCACATTTTCTCTATAAAAATAGCACTTATTTTGCTCATTCGCTACACTCCTAATTTAAATATTAAAGCTAAACCATAAGTGAATTTCTTAACTTCCTTTTGAGTCTACAATCTATTATAAAATCCATTTATAGACAACTTCCGTACTCAATGTCACTTAAACTATCTTCACTTTATGGCCTTTTTTGAGTAGTACGCGCGTAATCACTAGTCTTTTCCCCGCGGATTGATCTATGTAGATGTTAGCAATCTCCTCCTTTGGCACAATGCGGACATGCCATCAAGGACTAGAACAGCTAAAACAACTGACTTATGATCATTTTGAATCACGACGGTTATGACGAAACGAGTATGTGCTATGTTTGAAAAAATGTCACAGGACTCGCCGTAAATTAGCAAGCATTACGCTGGGGCCAGCTCATTTCTGGCCACCAGCCTGAAATGGGCTTCAGTTATTGTGTTCTGATGAAAGCAGTCCTTGAAAGGGTCATTTGCGTCTGACAGTCGACCATTTTCTTAACTTCTGAATCAGTTCCCTGCATCGAAACTTTGCCACACATAGCATCCTTTGTTTTGATCCACTGGCGCTGAGAAGGCAGTAACTCCTTTTTCTTTGTCGGCGTTAATGTGCTCCAGGCGGTATTCAAATCAGAGTCGGCATTCGCAAAGGCCATTCGGGACTGATCAAGGCTCCCAGTGTTTTGCTGTTGGAACTGCTGTTCTGCCTTTTCTTGTGACTGCAGCTGTGTCTGTCTCTCAATTTGCTGCTCTGCCTCATACTGGGCCTGTTGCTGCGCCCTGAGTTGAGCCTGCTGTTGCGCTTCAATTTGGCTCTGCTGGGCATCCTTAGCCTGTTGGATCTTCTGCTGTTCAACGATCGGGTTGATGATTGAAAGCGATGTAAGTGCAGCGGCACCCACAGATATCGGATTATCAGAGGAGGCTTTTACGAAAACGTTTTTCTGATCGTCGGTCGCCTGTGCTGTGTAGGAGATGCGTTTTGAAAAGCTGTTTGCGTTGTTATCTAAAGACAGGCTTTCCATTTGCTTATCGAGATTACGGTTAAAGTTTTTTCTGTAAGCATCAGAAAGCTGAGCGTACTCATTCGCAGGTAGGGTCATCGTCACAGTACCTTCACACGTTTTCATTGTGCTACCCGTGTCACTTGAGGTTGTGGAGATTTCAGAGATGACCAGTTTTATCTTGTCCAAGGCGCTTCTTTTGGTCTGATTTGTGACGTCAGGATATTTGTCGACCTGTTCAGAGAGTCCTTCATAAGCAGATTTTTTTAATAAATCCATTAGCGCTGACTGGGTCATTTCAGAAGAACAACCGATCACGTCTTTTTTGTCATCACAGCCTGTAATGGCAACGGCGAGTATGAGTGCTGCATATTTTAATCTCATAAGTTCCCTTTATATTAAGGATTGGCTTTGATGAGGCGGTATGTAATCAGTCCGGATGGCCTAAGCAAACAGCACTGAACACTGAACGCGTCACAAGCAAGGACCAGAGTAGTATCGGCAATGGCTGAAAAATCTTTAATTCAAATGATGGGAACATTTGCAACGGGAACTTGAACGATGATCTCAAAGCGCGAATCTACAAGGCAGGTTCTGGCTGGAGAGTGTGGTCATGACATGTTGCTTGTGAGCCATGATACATATCCAAATGTTCATTCATGCTTCCGTTTTAAAACACTCAAACCACATAAACTTCAGGTCTTCACGCTAGAAGTTACCTGTTGCTTGTTTGGGGGGACACATTCTCCGTGCGATACATTGTTATCACATAAAACGTTGCAAAATCCGTTACATAAGTTTATAAACATACTGTGCATGCATACAGTAATTCATTGCGGAGGGAAAAATGAAAATCGAACTAACCATTGATCGCATGAAGAAACTTCCTGATGGAGCTATACCTGCGCTCGAGTCAGAACTGCTTAAAAGACTCAGCGAACAGTTCGATGAATGCCAGCTGACAATAAAGCGAGCCAGTACTGATGGTCTGACCGTTTTTGGAGGCGACAAGAAAGAGGTCGAGCAGATACTTCAGGAGACCTGGGAAAGCGCGGACGAGTGGTTTTATTAATCGCGTGAATTTCACTGGAGCAGTTTCAAAGAGTATCGCTGTCTGCGTTCCCCTGGCTGTTCCCGATTACTGTTTACCGCGTCAATAAGTCGCTCTGGGGGAAATAGTGTGTAGTGCAGATGCCTTTAATGCAGATGATCAATGGTACGACGTGGTCAGAAGGGCCGATAAAGCAGTTATCTATAGCTTCCCGGCGGAAGGGAGATATCTGGTTTATCGAGTAAATGGAATAGTTTCATTACGACCGTTACTCGAAGAGGAAGAAATCTTCACTCTCAACGGGTTCATGCAATTTGCAAAACGGCTTGGGTACCGAATTACACCACCGTCTGATATTATTCTTTCATAGGTCTGAACACCCTATACCTGATGCGCCACGGAGAGAGCCATGGCGCTAGAATTACAACTTATAAAACACCACTCAGGAATACTGATCCCGGCTACGCCGGAGACCAGCGATATCCTGCAATCCAAAACCCGGCTCGGCGATGTTCTTGTTGCCGAGTTCAGGCGGGTACGAAACCCGGCATTTCACCGGCGCTTTTTCGCGCTTCTCAATCTCGGTTTTGAATACTGGGAACCAACCGGCGGGGCTATCTCGAGTAACGAGCGGAAGCTGATAACCGGGTATGCCAAGTTCCTCGCTTCTTATGGTGGGAATGAAGGGGCGCTGATCGATGCTGCTGAGCAGTATCTGGAACAGGTTGCTTACCGGCGTGTCACGAATGGCATTAGCCTGTGCAAATCCTTCGATGCTTACCGCTCTTGGGTGATTGTCGAGGCAGGGCACTTTGATGCCATTCAGCTACCAGACGGCACACTCAAAAAGCATCCTCGAAGCATCTCATTCGCCAACATGGACGAGCTCGAGTTTCAACAACTCTATAAAGCTGCGCTCGATGTCCTCTGGCGCTGGGTCCTGTCCCGTTCATTCCGCAGTCGTGATGAGGCAGAAAACGTCGCCGTGCAGCTGCTTGGCTTTGCGGGGTGACGGGTATGAAATATTCTTGGTTCCATCATACCGACTGCAGCACCGAACAGGCCGACGAACTGGTCAAGCGTTACAAAGCGCGCGGCGTGCGCGTTGAGCGCAGCCTAAACCAGGATTACGTGACCTGGACTGTCAGTGCATTCCTGCCGACCTCAAATACACCAGCGCGCCCGGACAGTCGCTGGCGAAACCGGATGTGGGGGTGAACGTGAAGACATATCAAATCATTTTGCCCTGGCCGCCGAGCAATAACCGGTATTACCGGCATAACCGCGGGCGTACGCATATCAGCGCTGATGGCGTCGCGTATCGCTATGCGGTGGCCAGCGTCATTCGAAGCGCTCGTCTTAATATCCGCACCGCCGCACCACTCAAAATCCGTATTGAATGTCACATGCCCGACCGCCGGCGCCGCGATCTGGATAACCTGCAGAAAGCTGCATTCGACGCTTTAACCAAGGCGGGATTCTGGCTGGATGACTGCCAGGTGGTCGACTATCGCGTTGTGAAAATGCCTGTCGTTAAGGGCGGGAAATTAGAACTCACCATTACCGAGCTGGAGACCGCATGAATCTTGAAAATACCCTCAAATATCATTTCGCCAAATCGACAATGATTAGCGACTCTCCGCGTGCTACGGCGTCAGACTCATTAACCGGAACGGATATCATGGCTGCCATGGGCATGATGCAGGAACGGGCAGCTTTGGGTTACAGCGCCTTTCTCGGGAAGATGTTGATCAGCAGTAACGATCGGGAGAGGGCGATCGAATTGCTGGCCCAGTATGCGCTTACCAAGTGCGATCGGGTTGCTGCGCTTCGTAAATTGGATGTCAGGGTTAAGCCATTAGTAATGCACCAGTTTGCCACCTTCGCGTTCGAGGAATATTCCCGCAGCGCCGCCAGCGTGAAGCAGTGCAATGGCTGCAATGGGGAAGGGTTTATTGACGCTGAGGTTTTCAGCATGAAGTCTCACACTCCTGCAAAAGAGAAGAGGTTCGTGAAGATGTCCCTGAACATGGGCGCTGAGGATATTCGTCCTTCAGAGTATGAGGTGCGCAGGGAGATCAGAGAGGTTGAACGCGTTCTCTGCCCTCAGTGTAAGGGCAAGAAGGTCGTTAGTTGTGCCTGTAGAGATTGCCATGGACGCGGGAAAGCCGTTAATCAGGTTCTTACTGAACAGCAGGGTGTGCCGGTTCTGGCTGACTGTAAGCGCTGCAGCGGGCGGGGGTATGAACGAATTCCATCAACTGAGGCTTACGCCGCGGTGTGTCAGATAACGGATGCAATCAGCCTCGATACTTGGAAGAAGTCTGTTAAGCCATTCTACGACCAGCTCATCACCAAGTTTGATATCGAAGAGGCGTGGGCTGATGCGCAGCTCAAGAAGATAACAAAATAGGGCGTGAACTTATCGTGAGCTATTTACTTTTCCCGAAACTGTGGTAATTTTGCTCTAACGATGGGTTATTGCCTTCGTTTAAAGCCCTGCGGTTAACCCCGTGGGGCTTTTTGTTTCTGGCGATTTATGAATTATTGAAGAGCTAGCGCTGTAACGGAAAAATAAGCGATGCTTCGCCAGCTGCGAGCTTTTTAGTATCCATGGAAGAAGAAGCGAATCTTCAAGCCGATAAACTTCAACACTGGCCAGACATAATGTTGGATTGAATATAGAACAGGTGGAACAACTAATGTCGCACCAGTTGCGCAGAGTGCGTATACCGCCGAGTCCTTTGCGATTAATGAGTAATTTAGGTTAAGTGTTTCAAGATTAATTGCATTGGCTGTACTCGAACCTACAAATCCAGTGCCAAAAACAACCAAAAACACATAAAGTGATACTGTTATGAGCCTTAAAATTAACCGAATGTATTTCACGATGAACACCTGCTGATTGATATCATCGTTTTACACAAATGCCATCTGTTTAGCTAGCTTCTAGGTCGTTTGGTTCTAAATAATATCCTGTACATTGCCTTACCCTCACATTGCCAGCCTGTCGCTGGCTTTTTAATTTCAGGCTTCAGGAACCATCATCGACACGCCTTCTTGTTAAATCGTCCCGACGGACTGACCCTTTTCAAACACACAGCACCCGCTAACTACGCGAGGTGAGAGTATGTATCGCATGGACAAACTAACCACCGGTGCTGCTTACGGCGCTTCAGCCGGTAGCATCCTAAACGGCATGCTGAATGCCTACAGTCCCGAGCAGTGGAACGCTATCGGCGTGCTGGTGGGCATTATCATCGCTGTACTGACGTATCTGACGAATCTCTATTTCAAAATCCGCGAAGACAACCGCCGCAGCAGGAGCCGAGATGAACCCGACACTCAGAAATAAGCTGGTGGGCGTCATTGTTGGCGGAGCCGGAGCAATCTCAATTGCAGCTGTCATGCTGGGTAATGCGGATGGGCTGGAAGGGCGGCGTTATTACGCCTATCAGGATGTGGTCGGCGTCTGGACTGTTTGCGATGGCCACACCGGCGCTGACATTCGCCGCGGTCACAGATACACCGATAAAGAATGTGACGCTTTGCTTCAATCCGACCTGCGCAAGTTAGCTGCAGCTATCGACCCGCTGATTAAAGTCCATATTCCCGAAACCACTCGTGCCGCACTTTACTCTTTCACCTACAACGTAGGAGCTGGAGCGTTTAGCAGATCGACGCTGCTGAAAAAATTAAATTCCGGCGACGTTCCGGGTGCATGTAAAGAACTGCAGCGCTGGACGTATGCCGGTGGCAAGCAGTGGAAGGGGCTTATCACCCGGCGCGAGATTGAGCATGAAGTTTGCGAGTGGGGCCAGAAATGAGCCGATTAACAGCAATGATCTGCGCTGTCGTTATGTTTCTGCTGGGTTCCATGGCCTGGGCGGTTAGCCACTACCGCGACAACGCCATCGCTTATAAAGACCAGCGCGATATAGCCACTGAGAAACTCAGCCTGGCGAACGCCACCATCAAAGACATGCAGACCCGACAGCGAGATGTCGCTGCGCTGGATGCTAAATACACGAAGGAATTTTCCGATGCGAAATCTCAGCTTGAAGATCTGCAGCGTTGCGTTAGCTCTGGTAAGTGTGGGCTGCACGTCAACGCCAGATGTCCAGCGAACGGAGCGGCCAGCGCCACCGGCTTGGATGATGCAACCAGCCCCCGACTTACTGACTCCGCTGAACGGGATTATTTCACCCTCAGAGAGAGAATCGTCACCGTCACCAAACAACTGACCGGCTTGCAGGCGTATGTGCGTAATCAATGTTTGAATTGACGATTTCGCTAATTTGATCATTAAATGTTCCCACTTGCATCTATGGAGTTGGATATGAAATTATTCTGGTGGGGTTTAGGCATTACAGGCGCTTATTTTTTAATGCTCTGTGTAACCATTTTGAAACTGAATTTAAATGTCATGGTAAGCTGGAATGAATTCGGAGACTTCCTTGCTGGGGCTTTTTCACCTGTTGCCTTTTTATGGCTTGTTCTCGGATTTATCCAGCAGCAGAGGGAGTTACAGCAAAACACAGAAGCCTTAAAACTTCAGGCCGATGAGCTTAAGAATTCAGTAGACCAATACAAAGAAATGGTTTCTATCGCACGAGAGCAACTTCTGGCTGATGCGAGTTTGATAGAAGAAAATAAGAAAATTAGGGAAATTGAAACGAAGCCAGATATCAGTATAAAAAGGATAGCTTGGCAGAGTAAGAGTGGTATGAAATATACATATAAAATTCCAGTCTATTCTGACGAGCGAGAAGCTCGGAATGTTCGAATAGAATTCCCTGGTGGGTTTGGGGGGTATAATTCATTTGCAAAAGACATGTTAAAAACCCCTATAACATTACCAGAAATCATAATTGAAGATGTCAATATCCCTGACGAGGTTGAACTATTTATTTCCTTTGAGAGTATCATTGGGAAAAAGTATAAGTTTAGATATCTTTTTTCTGATGTCCTTGACGGTGTCTATCAAAAAATGGAACGCCTTGAATTAGTTCCAGACTAAAAATTTTCCGAATGAAAAGCCACAGGCACAGTTCTGTGGCTTTTTTTATGGCTTCAATCATAGGACTAAGACTATGGCAAAACCGGACTGGGGCGTGCTTCAGCAGCGGTTCCTGTCCGATCATGCCGCAACCGGCGTATCACCAAAGGAATGGTGTGAAGCGCAGGGACTGAACTACGCTACCGCCCGTCGATATATCAAAAAACCTTATGCGCACACTGCGCAAAAACCTGCGCAGAAAAAAATGCGCACTGCGCAGAAAGATAAAAGCGCAGATGAGCTGGTGGATGATGATGGACTTACAGCTCAGCAGTGCTTATTTGTCGCGGAGTACCTTAAAGACAACAACGCCACCGCTGCCGCCGCACGTGCTGGTTATAGTGACCCGAACTATGGCCGTCAGCTCATAGCGAATCCTAACGTTGCGCAGGCCATTGCGCAGCAGCAAAAAGCCTCTATTGCGCGCACGCTTGGCAGTGCCGATGAGGTTCTCGCGCAGATGTGGCAGCTCGCTACCTTCGATGCCAATCAGCTGTCGCAGTATCGCCGCGGTGCCTGCCGTTACTGCTGGGGCTTCGGTAATCACTACCAGTGGCGCGATGCAGTCGAGTTCGAAGAGAAGAGGCTCGAGGCTGTTGAGCGTGACAGACGTGAACCCGAAGATTCCGGCGGTTACGGCTATGACCATAACCGAGAACCAAATCCAGAATGTCCGCGCTGCAATGGTGACGGCATTGGCCAGCCTTATTTCCCTGACACCCGCAAGCTCCCTCCAGTCTCGCGGCTCGCATACTCTGGCGTGAAGGTCGGCAAGAACGGTGTTGAAGTCACAGCTATCAGCCGCGAGCGGATGTTCGAAGCGGTAATGAAGCGCCTTGGCCTGGCCGATAGCGAGTTCGCGCAGCGCCTCCAGCAGATCGAAATCGAGCGTCGGCAACTGGAGGTGGAAAAACTCCGCAAAGAGCTGGCGGGCGATGGTGACGACGATGAACCAACCCCAGTGCAGATCAATATCAACGTAGTGGACGCGAGGGCGGACGATGGGGATCAGCCCGACACTTAACATTCCTCAGGCGCGGTTCCTCGCAATGCAGCACAAGTTTAAAGCCTACGTTGCTGGGTTCGGTTCCGGTAAGACGTGGGTGGGTTGTGGCGGTATCTGTAAGGGAATGTGGGAGCACCCTAAGATTAACCAGGGCTATTTTGCGCCAACATATCCGCAGATCCGTGACATCTTCTACCCGACGATTGAAGAGGTGGCCTTTGACTGGGGGCTGAGCGTCAAAATCAACGAGGGGAACAAAGAGGTTCACTTTTACGAGGGGCGGCGCTACCGCGGGACAACCATCTGCCGTTCGATGGAGAAACCCGGCTCGATAGTCGGCTTTAAAATCGGTAACGCGATGGTGGATGAGCTGGACGTCATGGCGGCAGCCAAAGCACAGCAGGCATGGCGAAAAATCATCGCACGTATGCGTTACAACATTCCCGGTCTGAGAAATGGAATTGACGTCACGACAACGCCGGAAGGCTTCAAGTTCGTCTACCAGCAGTTCGTGAAGGCGGTACGTGAAAAGCCAGAGCTTGCCGCATTGTATGGCCTGATTCAGGCCAGCACGTTCGACAATGCGAAGAATCTACCGCCTGATTACATCCCATCACTGCTGAGTTCTTACCCTGATGAACTGATTCAGGCCTATCTGCGCGGGAAGTTTACGAACCTCAATAGCGGAACCATTTACCACACCTTTAACCGCAAGCTGAATAACTGTTCTGATGAGATTCAGGACGGGGATCCGCTGTTTATCGGTATGGACTTCAACGTTGGAAAAATGGCCGCGATTGTTCACGTTAAGCGTAATGGCCTGCCGCGCGCGGTCCGTGAGGTGGTGAAGGTCTACGACACGCCAGCGATGATTAAGCGCATCCAGGAAGAGTTCTGGCGCTACGAGGATGGCCGATACGTTAAAAGCCGGGAGATTTACATCTATCCGGATGCGTCAGGCGACTCCCGCAAGTCCCAGAACGCCAGCAAGACCGATATTGCTCAGCTCAACGATGCCGGATTCAGCGTCATTGTTGATGATGCCAACCCGCCGGTTAAAGACCGTATCAACTCAATGAACGCCATGTTCTGCAACGCCAACGGAGAACGCCGCTATCTGGTGAACGTCCAGAACTGCCCGGTTTACACCGAGAGCCTCGAGCAGCAAATCTGGGCGGCCAATGGCGAACCGGACAAATCAGCTGATAACGATCACCCCAATGATGCTGGTGGGTACTTCATCGTGAAGGATTACCCGATCGTGAAACCGGCATACTCAATCACCATGGACACCACTTTCTGATATGGCAAACGACGACATCACCTGGGTTCGACCAGAACACCGGGCGGCTTCTGCTGCCTGGCGGAAATACAGGGACTTTTGCAAAGGGGCCGAGGCCGTAAAAGGGGCAGGTAATAAGTATCTGCCGTATCTCGACCCAACCGAGAAATCATTACGCAATAAAAAGCGTAATGAGGACTATCTGAGCCGCGCTGTGTTCTACGCCATTGCCGGCAATACGAAGATCGGCATGCTTGGAATGGCGTATCGCAAGGACCCCACGTTTAACGGTCCTGAAAAGCTGAAATACCTGCTGGACAATGCTGACGGGGCCGGCACCAGTATTTACCAGCAGTCGCAGCTGGTGACCGAGAACGTGCTGGAGGTTGCGCGAGAGGGCATTTACGTCGATTACGCTGAAGCCTCCGATGAGGCGATCATCCTCCGCTATCCGGCAGAGAACATCATCAACTGGAGAACAAAGCGTATTAACGGACGCGATCAGCTGGTGCTGGTGGTCCTGCGCGAATGCGTAGAAGAGCCGGATGGTTACGCTTACAAGGATGAAATCCAGTACCGCGAGCTGGCGCTGGAAGAAGGGAGGTTCATATGCCGCGTATGGCGCCGGGCAGGTGGCACAGCAAGCGGAACCTACACCGTCGACAGCGAATATCATCCTAAGCCCAAAGGAAAGGACTACTGGGATGAAATTCCGTTTACCTTTGTCGGCGCCCAGAACAACGATCCCACTATCGATGACTCTCCGCTGGCTGCGCTGGTGGAAATAAACCACGGTCATTACCGTAACAGTGCTGACTATGAAGACAGCGTGTGGTTCTGTGGCCAGGTGCAGCCGTATATGACCGGGCTAGATACCAACTGGCGCGACCACCTCGAGAAGAAGGGCGTGAAAATTGGTTCTCGATCACCGCTTTTGCTTCCCAAAGAAGGCTCGTTTGGTTACGCCCAGGCGCAGCCCAACATGCTGGCTAAAGAGGCCATGGACAGCAAGCGCGATTACATGGTGCAACTGGGAGCCCGACTGATTGAGCAGAACGCCACGGCGAAGACGGCAACCCAGGCGAGCGGTGAGCAAACATCCTCAACATCAGTGCTCGGTATTTGCGTCTCAAACGTTTCTGAGGCCTATACGCTGGCGCTGGGATGGTGTGCGAAATACCTGGGTATCAAGGGCGAATCGACGAGCTACACGATTAACCAGGAATTCATTGCGAAGGTTGCCGAGTCGGGCATGGTGACGGCAATCGTCAACGCCTGGCAGTCCGGTGCGCTGCGCGATAGCGATATGATTCGAGCACTACAGAAGCTCGATCTCATTGACCCGGCCGACAGTCCGGACGAGGTTATTGATACGCTTCGCAATCAGGCTCCAACGCTGACCGGGGGCTGATATGGCAACCGTAAACGAAAGCCTGCGCGATGAGTCGATCGCACATTCCATCTGGTTAAGCCGCTACGCCACTGGGGTAGCAAACCGGATGGTGAAGCTGCTTAACGAGACTGACGCAGAGCTATCTGCCCGTCTGCTGGATGCACTGGATCGGCTTCCGGCTGATAGCTTCACGGTTAGACGTCTGGAAAGCTTGCTCGGCAGCGTACGCGAACTTAACCATCAGGCTGTCGCTTCAATGCAGTCCGGGCTGGAAGGGGAACTGCTTGCGCTTTCCAGAAATGAGGTCAGTTACCAGCTGAGCCTGTTCGATTCCCTTCTGCCTTCACAGGTCCTGTCTCACTATCCGCTGCAGGGCATCACCGCCGATATGGTGTATGCCGCAGCAATGGCGCAGCCCTTTCAGGGGAGGCTGCTGAGTGAGTGGGCGGAGAATCTGGAATCGGACAGGCTGGCACGGATAGTGAACGCCGTCCGCAGAGGGTATCTTGCCGGCGACACGGTAGAAACAATCGCGCGCAGTGTTCGCGGCCACGCCAATAAAGATTATCGCGACGGCGCGCTGCAGATGAGCAGGGCAAACGCTGCCAGCATCGCTAAAACAGCCGTGAATCATCTGGCTGCCACAGCACGCAACAACTTCACCAGCGCCAACAGCGATATCGTAAAAGGCAAACAGTGGCTATCTACGCTGGACAATAAAACCAGCCACGACTGCATTATTCGTGACCTGTTGCGTTACACCCTGGATAACAAACCGGTCGGGCATAAGGTGCCTTACCTGCAGGGACCCGGGAGGATTCATTTCTGCTGTCGTTCTACTGAAACCCTGATTCTCAAGTCGTGGCGCGAACTCGGCATCGATATCGACGAGATGGACGAGGGGACTCGTGCCAGCATGGATGGACAGGTACCGGGAAAAACATCATATCTAGAATGGCTCGCGCGGCAGCCGGCACAACGACAGGATCAGGTTCTGGGTGCCGAGCGTGGCCGTCTGTTCCGCGCGGGTGAAATCGACCTGGCTGATATGTTCACTGACAAAGGCGAATGGATCAGCCTGGAACGTCTGATGCAGCTCTCAGGCACAGACAACTAACAATCACATCTTACTCCACGCCCTGGCATACGCCGGGGCTTTTTTATGGGCGAGGCCCGCGAAAATCCCGAGGGGAAATTATGTTAATTCGAAATATGCTTCTGAAATATTACGCACCTGAAAGCGGCGGAGAGGGCGGCGGTGGCGGTGGTATCGAAATCACTCCTGAAATCCAGAAGCTGATTGATGAGCGTGTGACCAGTGAAGTCACTGGCCTCAAAACGAAAAATAGCGAACTGCTGGGCACCATTAAACAGCAGAAAGAAAACCTGTCCCGATTTGAAGGTATCGATCCAGACGCGGTGCGCGGCATCTTGCAGCGTTTTTCTGACGACGAAGAGGCGAAGCTTATCGCCGCCGGAAAAATTGATGAGGTGCTCGATAAGCGCACCGAGCGCCTGCGTGCTGATGTCGATAAAAAGATTAAAGCAGCAAATGACCGCGCGGACAAAGCCGAAGCGTTCTCCAACAAATTCCGGGACCGCGTCCTGGGTGATGCAATCCGAGCTGCAGCCGCGATGACAGGCGCGCTGCCGGAAGCATCTGACGATCTGATTCTGCGTGCCAAAGGCACATTCCAGCTCAACGACGAAGGCGAGGCCGTAGCAGTTGATGCAAATGGCGATGTTCTGTTCGGTAAAGACGGCAAAACGCCACTAAGCCCGCTGGAGTGGGCGGAGTCTCTCAAGGAGACGGCTCCGCATCTGTTCCCACGCGCAGAAGGCACCGGCGCGGGCGGACACAAACCAAACGGCGGTGGCAGCCTGAAACGTTCCGAAATGAGCGCCAGCGACAAAGCGGACTACATCCGCAAGCATGGCCAGCAGGCCTTCCTCAAACTTCCGAAATAAGGGATTAACCCATGTCTACCACTGTTAATAGTGACCTGATTATTTATGACGACCTGGCGCAGACCGCTTTCCTTGAGCGCCGACAGGATAACCAGGCAATCTTTAACGCCTCTTCCAACGGGGCGATTCTGTTGGATAACGAGCTGATTGAAGGTGATTTCCGCAAGCGAGCCTTCTACAGGGTGGGCGGTTCTATCGAATCGCGTGACGTGAACTCCACCGATAAAGTGACGGGCAAGAAGATTGGCGCCGGTGAAGCCGTGTCTGTCAAAGCGCCGTGGAAATACGGTCCATACGAAACTACCGAAGAAGCGTTTAAACGCCGCGGCCGCTCGGTTGACGAGTTCTCCGAAGTAATCGGCACTGATGTGGCTGACGCGACACTTGAGGGCTACGTGAAGTACGGCCTGAAGGCGCTGACGGCTGCAATTGGCGCCAATGCTGACATGGTGGTAACCGCCGACATCGAGACCGACGGTAAGAAAACCCTTACGCGCGGCCTGCGGAAGTACGGCGATAAGTTCAACCGTGTGGTGCTCTTCGTTATGCACTCCGCCACCTACTTCGACATCGTGGATGAGGCGATCGCCAACAAAATCTACGAAGAGGCGGGCGTGGTGGTATACGGCGGGCAGCCAGGCACCCTGGGTAAACCTGTGCTGGTTACCGACACCATGGACGTTGATGCGATCCTTGGGCTGGTGGCCGGAGCGGTTACCGTCACCGAGTCTCAGGCGCCGGGCTTCCGTTCCTACGACATCAACGACCAGGAAAACTTGGCTATCGGATACCGCGCTGAAGGCGTGGTGAATGTCGACCTGCTGGGTTACAGCTGGGATACCTCCAAAGGCGATAACCCGGACCTGACCAAAATCGGCACCGCTGGTAACTGGAAGAAGCACTTCACCAGTAACAAATCTACGGCTGGCGTGCTGATTAAGCTGGGATCCGCAGCGGGGGAGTAACGCTGTCAGCGGATAAAACCTCCGCAACCGCTGACAGCACCGATGCGGTCACCATTTCCCTTAAGTACACGCTAAACGGCGCAGGTGTTTCCGGCAAAACCGTTGCCTGGAATTCAACCGGCGGCACGCTCAGCACTGCCAGTTCTCAAACCGGCTCTGCTGGTGGGGCAACGGTCAAACTTACCTCTGATATGGCAGGTACTTTCACAGTCACTGGTACTGTTGATGGTATTGCTAAATCGAGTGAGGAAATCACCTTCACCGCACCTGCAGCTGGCTAATCGATGGGGCGTAAGCCCCATTCACCGGATGCTCAGATGATTAATACTGATATCACCGCCGCTGACGTTAACAGTTACGCCAGCGAAGATGAACTGGCGTCATTTGCCGCGCTGAGAGGGATTGAGCTGCCTGAAAAGCTCGCACCGTTACTGATTAAGGCGATGGACTACCTGGAAGGGCTTGATTGGGTAGGTTCCAAAGCAGACCCTCGACAGCCTCTGGCCTGGCCACGCGCAAATGTCATTCTGGATGGACACGACTTCCCACCCGACCAGGTGCCACGGCAGGTTATCACCGCACAATGCATGCTGGCTATCGAGGCAATTGATGGCGATTTGCTTTCAAGCGTTCGTGAGTCCGCGGTTAAAACCGAACGTGTCGAAGGCGCCGTTACCATAACCTATGCGGTTGCCGATGGTGAAGTCTTCACCCCTTCCTATCCTGCCGTTATGGCGCTGCTGGGCGACCTCGCTGGTGGTCGTGGTTACGCCATCAATGCATTTGCAGAGAGGGCCTGATATGGCGATTGATTACCAACGTATGCAGGCCAGAACGACCCGCATGCTCAGGCAGAACGGCGCGACGTACAACGTCACCCGTAAAGGCTCGGTAACGGTTATCGGCGGCGTTGAGCATAAAACTGAAGCGGTCCGTTTTACTGCTGTGGGCGTGAAGACCGAATACGCGCCAGGCGAAATTGATGGAACGGTCATCGTCAACGGCGACGTGCAGATCGTTTTTACGTCAGAGCAGGAAATTAAAATCGGCGATGTGGTTGATATTGATGGCACAGCGTACCGTGTTGTCAAACCGAATCCGGTAAAACCTGCCGTGCTGGTGCTCTGCTACAAAGCGCAACTGAGGGCTTAGCATGGGCGAGAACGCGGCTTTCCTGGCTGAAATCACGGCTTTCGTTAATAAGGCGAAAACGAATCAGGAAGCAGTGGTGCGCGCCGTCGGAATCAAAATTCTTAACCAACTGGTGGTGATGTCCCCAGTGGGCAACCCGGAATTGTGGAAAGTTAACCAGACAGCCGTTTCCTATAATCGCGCTGTTTACGATCACAATGAGGCGCAGCGGGCCAATCCCGATAACCTGACCAAAACCGGGCGACTGAAGAAAAAAGCCCGGGTGGTGGATGGGATGGATATCAAAGCACCGCCGGGGTATACGGGCGGACGCTTTCGCGGTAACTGGCAGGTGTCCTTTGATGCGCCAACGACTGACGAGACAGGGCGAATAGACAAGACCGGCAACCTGACCAAAGCGGCCGGGAACTACACGCTGTCGCTCTTCAAGGTCGGGATGAAGGCCATTTATTTCTGCAACAACGTGCCCTATGCCTACCCGCTTGAAATGGGGCATTCAACACAGGCTCCGGGCGGCATGGTCCGCATAACTGCAGCTGAGTTTCAACGCTTCCTTGAGGAAGCTGTCAGGGAGGTGACTAAGTGATTCCTGATATTGCATCTGCACTGGCCGCCAGACTGGGTACCTGGGCTGATGCCGAGGGCATTTCGGTTGCATGGGAGAACGTGCCGTTCACACCTCCTGCTAACGAGATGTACCTGGCCGTTCACGATATGCCCGTTACGCCGCGAACAATCGATCTCGGCTTGCGCTGCCGGACTTATTCTGGCGTGTACCAGGTTAATGTCGTGGCGCCAGCCGGCTCCGGCCGTACCTCCGTCGTTGCCCTGGCGAGCAGAGTGGCGGAATTGTTCCCCGAGGGGCAGGAAATTGCAGGCAAAGACTTTACCTGCTGGATTAGCAGCGCGCCTGGCATATTCCGCGGCGTCCCTACACCTGTGTCCTACACCGTTCCTGTCAGCCTGAATTATCGGGCAGACATTACCAGCTGATTCCCTCTCTGACATCCCACACCTGACCGGCTTAACGCCGATTATCTTGTTTCTGAAGGAGAAACCATTATGGGCTTTGCATTGCCTAACGGCGCTCATGTTTATCTGGCGTCGGGCTACGGCCCGGCCATTACTTTCACCGGCGCGACGAATGCTGAGCACACGGTGATCACCGTCAGCGCCGCGGACGATATTGCGGTCGGCGATATCGTTCACGTGAACTGCAAATGGTCGGGTATTGATAACGTTATCGCGAAAATCGACGCGATTGCGGAGAATGCTGTCACTCTTCGCAACATCAACACCACCAACAAAAACAAATACGCGGCGGGTGGCGGTTCCGGCTCTATTCGCAAAATTGAAGAATGGACCGAGCTGCCACAAATCACTGAGGTATCGAAATCCGGTGGTGATCAGAACACCACGCAGATTCAGTTCCTCAGCGACGATCGCCAGCGCAACCTGAACACCTATAAATCCGCAGTCTCGCAGACCTACTCGATCGCGCATGACTCCACGCTCCCGGTATATCCATTGCTGCGCCAGCTGGACGAAGACGAAGAGACCGTGGCGGCTTACATGTACGTGCCGAAGGCGAAGGAGAACCGTTATTGGGCGGCCACGGCCTCTTTTGACGACACACCGACTACGGCGGTGAACGAAGTGGAAACGGTAAGCGTCGTGCTGAACCTGCAATCGCCAGCGATGACGTTCTACAAAATCACAGGCGCTGCGGCATAAGCCAGGCATAGCGATAATCTGAGCCTCCTGCATGGAGGCTTTCTTTCACTTAGAGGCAACGATGGCTACCAAATTCACCCTCCAGCCCAAACCAACTTTTAAGGCCAACGTCTCGATCCCGCGCGCCGGCGATGAGGATGGCGTGCTGACCTTCACGTTCAATCATAAGCCACTTAAAGAGCTGGCTGATCTGGAAAAACTGGAAGGCAAAACCGCCACTGATTTTCTGATGGAAATCATTTCTGGCTGGGCACTTCCCGATGCTTTCAACGCAGAAAACCTGTCGGTGCTGCTGGAAAACTATCCGGCGGCGATGAAGGCTATCCCTGAAACCTACTATCGCGAACTGATGGGGCAGCGCGAAAAAAACTGATAGCGGTTGCCTCTGCATTCTATACGCCTGAACCCACAGCGGCAGACCTGGCGCCCTATGGGCTTACGCCGGATGACTACGACGATCAATACATCGACGTCTGGCCAGATGTATGGCCTTCATTCCTGGTGTTTCAGGCTGTCAGCACGCAGTGGCGCACGGGCATGGGAGGCGCATCAGGGCTTGATTACAACGTGCTGCCCTGGGTGATGCGCCTGCACCACGTCGAGGACGAGGCAACCGCACTTTCGGACATCCGAATCATGGAGAGCGCCGCACTAAAAGTTATGCATAAAGAGAGGGCGGAATGAGTAACGATATCGCCACGATTTCCCTGCGCGTAAATACCACTGAGCTGGAGCGCGGTAACCAGGCACTGGATCGCTTTCAGGAGACCGCGTCCGCCGCGGCAGGCAAAGCGGATGACCTGAACAGCACGTTCCGCACCGGTATCGATAACCAGAAGAAAAACAGCGAAAGCCTGAAGCAGCAGCGTCAGGAACTGCAGAACCTGCTGAATAAAATCAGCCCGGTAAACAAGGCACTGGATGAACTGGACACTATCCAGGAGAGCCTGGCGAAGTTTCGCGGTAAAGGGCTGGTGGGAGACGAGGACTTTACTCGTTACAACAGCGTGCTTGAGACGACGCGGGCAAAACTGGCACAGGTAATGGAGTCTGAAACCGCAGAGGGGCGGGCTCGCATTGAACAGGCTCAGGCAGCGCAGCGTGCAGCTGCGGCGGGCAAAACCTTTATCGATTCGCTGGAGGAGCAGGTCACAGCAATCGGAAAAACGCGCGCAGAACTGTTAGAGCTAAAAGCTGCCCAACTCGGCGTATCCGATCGTGCTGCACCAATGATCGCAAAGCTGAAAGAGCAGGAGGAAGCGTGGAAGTCTGGGGCTATCAGCGCGGGGCAATACCGTAATGCTATGCGTTATCTCCCGATGCAAATTACCGACATTGTGACCTCACTGGCTTCCGGTATGCCTGTTTATATGGTTGCCATTCAGCAGGGCGGTCAGCTCCGTGATTCGTTTGGCGGTGTAGGCAATGCGCTGAAAGCGATGTTGTCGATGGTGACCCCTGCCCGAGTCGCAATTGGTGGCCTGGCCGGTGCTGTACTGATTGCGGCCAAAGCGGGATCGGACTACTTCACCGCCTACGACGAAATCAACAAGGCCATTATCAGGACTGGCAACATTGCCGGCACGTCAGCGCTCCAGATCATGGCTTCCTCCCAGTCTATTGCTGCCTCTACTGGAGCTACTGTAGGAACCGTTCAGGGTCTGATGACTGAGCTGGTTGGCATGGGATCGCTGACACAGCAGCAACTTGAAAAAGCAGCGGGCTCCACGGCGTTGGCGGTTCAGACCGGTATAGTCTCGGCGCAGGACATCGCCAAAGCCTATAAGGACATCGAAAAAGACCCTGTTAAAGCTCTGCAGAGTCTCAACGAACAATATAATTTCCTGACCGTTTCACAACTTAAGCATGTTGACGATCTGATAAAGCAAAAGGACCAGACCGCGGCCGTTACGCAGGCTATGGACCTGTTTGGCGATACGATGGCAAAACGTGGGGAGCAGGCTTACGACTCGCTGACACCGTTTGGTCGCCTGTGGCTGGATATCAAGGGCTGGGCGTCTGAGGCCATGCAGAGTATCGGTCAGTGGGTAGCTGAGTTGGCATCAAACACACTGAAGGAATTCAACGCAATTTATTACAGCGTTGCGATCGTTTTCCAGAAGCTGAACCAGATCATTTCTTCCTCTATCGCTGCCGCGATTAACCTCGTTCCCGACTGGGCGAAAACAGATACTTTGCAGGGATGGCAGGACTACAACGAACAAATGGCCGGCGCTTATGGCGACAGCGTTTCTCAGCTGAAAAAAGACTGGGATGCGGCTGATATCAGTGCAGGTAAATACCTCGATACGACCAGAAAGATAAGTACCGCAACCACCAAGAAGGATCGTGAAGGAGTCGCTTCTTTTGGTAAAAAGACCAAAACCGGAAAGCAGGGCACTTTATCGGCTGGCGATCGCAGCACGGATGCTGCCCAGGCCGAGCTACTGGCGCTTCAGGCACAGTTACGCGCGCTGCAGCAGCATAAAGGGCTGAACGACACTATCAGCCAGCAGCGCAAAGACCTGTGGACGACTGAAGCGAAATTTCAGGTGCTGGAGGAGGCCTCGCGTTCACGTTCACTGACAAAGCAGGAACAATCCCTGCTGGCGAGTAAAGACCAGGTGCTTCAGTTGGCACGGCAGAAAGCCCTGTTAGGTGATCAGATTACCGCACAGGAACAGCTGAACAAGCGAATGGATACCTCGCAGAAATACGTCACGCAGATGGCAGAGAAGCAGGCTGCATTAGTGAACGGTGCCGGGATGAGTGACCGTCAGGCACAACGTGAACTCGCGAAAAGTCAGCTTGCCGCTGGCTGGATCAACTTCGGCGGCACGCTTGACGACGAGGGATATCAGAAGCAGCTAAAAGCGGCGAATGATTACTATGATGCTGAGGATCGGTTACGTGGCGACTGGCTGACTGGCGCGAAAAAGGGCTGGGCTGAATTTGAGGACAGCACGACCAATGTTTACTCGCAGGTGCAGACGATTACCAGCAATGCGTTCACCGGGATGGCCAGCACGCTCACCGACTTTTTTACTACTGGTAAATCTAACTTCTCCGACTTCCTGACTACCTTCCTGAAGGGCATCGCCCAGATGCTGACGCAACTGGCTCTGGTTAATGGAATGAAGTCAGCCTTTGGTGGAACGGGTATCGGGGCGTTTTTTGGTTTCTCTGGTGGCGGTCTGGTGCCGGGATTCGATAGCGGTGGCTACATCGGTGATGGTGGTAAGTACCAACCGAAAGGCGTTGTTCACGGTGGTGAGTTTGTGTTTACGAAGGAAGCGACCAGTGCGCTGGGTGTCGGTAATCTTTATGCGCTTATGCGGGGGGCACAAGGGTATGCAGATGGTGGTTACGTTGGTCGGGCACCAATGTATGGCCTGCAATCTCCTGCTGCTGGTGACGTAAATGTTCAAACGTCTGTAGTCGTTCAAAACCAGAACTCTCAGCAGCAGACTTCAGGCAGCAACGACGCTATTTCACGGGCTTACAAACAGACCATCGATCAATCTGTTCGTGCTGGGATTGCCAAACAGTTGCAACCTGGGGGGCTAATCTGGAATGCCACTAAATTACGATAACCTGCTTCGTGGGTCTAATGAGAGGAAAGTATTGCTAAGCCAGCGGTAATTGCGGTTTGTACCACCGTTTTCAGTGCCTCTGAGGATAGCTCACTCAGAGTTGATTTTGCTTCCTCTTTATCTTTATCGCTCATATTGGATATTGCGATCAGGTCTTCAAGTACGACTACGGCGTCGCGATGAAACTTTATAGTTGTGACGTTCAAAATTGCTGAAAGCCCACCATCGTTCAGGATGAAGTCAATACCCTTTTGGGTTGCTCGCATATTATCTAGAAATGAGTATGGGTCATCGCTGGTCCTATTTCGTATAGCTATAAGACCATGTTCAGACAGATACATAATATTGGCACTTAGGACATCATCCCCATAATTCATGATTTCAGGAGGAAACTGTTTCCAAAAGGTATAGTTTGGATAAATATCAATGCATTTTTGAAGGATAAATTTTTGCAATTCTCTATCGAATTTGTACATTACTTACCTTATTAATATTGTTGAAATTAGCAGGGGGATTTTACTTTTCGTATTGTTTTAGAAATTTGAACATGATCGGCCTGAGAATGCTCAACTGAGAAGTAACACATCAATACGCTTAATGGTCATGCAGTGTTCTTACATAAAAAAATCAGCTTTTATTCTCAGCGACATTTTTGAAAGCGTCAACACGTTTTGCTCTAGAATGACATGCTTATCTATGATTATTCATCAGTAGCACCAATTTCGAAGATTGTTAAAAGACTGTACCTAACATTTAAAAAAGTAATTTTATATAAGAAACGCGGTTAGCTTATTGTTAATTTAGTGTTTTTTCAACAGAGTGATGTATCAAGTTACTTCACAGTGTTTACCCTAAACCCGCCTCGGCGGTTTTTTTATACCCGGAGGAAAGTTGGCAATCGAAACATTCACCTGGCGAACACAGATACAGGCGGGAATGGAAGGGTCGTTCAGCCTTAAAACGCGCTCTGCAACCTTTGGCGACGGCTATGAGCAGATCGCCGGGGAAGGCATTAACCCTGAAAAACAGTCATGGCCTGTCACACTCACGGGGAAAAAGGCGGACATGCTCCAGGCCCTTAAATTCTTTCGTTCTCACGTTACCAAGTCATTCATCTGGACATCGCCAGTTGGCGAAACTGGGCTCTACCGGATTGAGGCCGAATCAATCAAGTCTCAGCCCTTATCCAGCAAAGTCATGACCATTTCTGCAACCTTCAAACAGGCTTATGCACCATGATTACAGCAGACTATCAAAGCCTTGAGCCCGGCAACAAAGTCCGTCTTATCGAAGTTGATGGCTCTACGTTCGGCGTGGATGATGTACTGCGATTTCACGCGTACAACCTCCCGCACACAGAAGAAGAAATCGCTGCCGCTGGTGGCGATGAATCAAAGCTGAAGGCGAAAAGTATCTGGTGGCAGGGGGAAGAATATGCCGCCTGGCCGTATCAAATTGAAGGGCTTGAAGCCTCCACAGACGGCAACAGCGCCCAGCCAACGCTGACGGTTGCAGATATCGATAGCAAGATTACATCGTTGTGCCTTGCTTATGACGATATGCTACAGGCGAAAGTCACTATCCATGACACTTATTCACATTATCTCGATGCGAAGAACTTCCCCGCAGGTAACGCAACAGCTGATCCGCAACAGGTCAGAAAACGAGTTTTTTACATCGATGGCAAAAGCAGCGAAATTCCGGGCGAAAGTATCGAATTCGTACTCGATAGCCCGATGTCGTTGCAGGGTAAGATGATCCCCACGCGGCAGCTTCATTCCCTGTGTACCTGGTGCATGCGCAATAAGTACCGCACCGGCGACGGCTGCGACTATGCCGGTACGCGCTATTTCGACAAAAACAACAACCCGGTAAGCGATCCGTCACTGGATGAATGCAACGGCACGCTGACGGCCTGCAAACTTCGGTTCGGCGAAAATAACCAACTCTCGTTTGGTGGATTCCCGGGAACGTCGCTGATCAGGAGCTGATATGCGTCAGAAAACTATTGATGCGATTATGGCGCATGCTGCCGCTGAATATCCTCGTGAGTGCTGTGGTGTGGTGGCGCAAAAAAGCCGTGTTGAACGTTATTTTCCGTGCCGGAATCTTGCCGCGGCGCCGGAGGAAAATTTTGTCCTCTGCCCGGAAGATTACGCAGTTGCTGAGGACTGGGGTACGGTGATCGCCATCGTTCACAGCCACCCTGACGCCACTACGCAGCCGAGCGAACTGGATAAAGCGCAATGCGACTCAACGCTTTTACCCTGGCATATCGTGAGCTGGCCAGAGGGGGATTTACGCACCATTCAGCCGCGCGGAGAGCTGCCGCTGCTGGAGCGTCCTTTTGTGCTTGGTCACTTCGACTGCTGGGGGCTGGTAATGAGCTATTTCCGGCAAACGCATGGTATCGAACTCCACGATTACCGGGTTGATTATCCCTGGTGGGAAAACGACTATCCTGACAACTTCTATCAGGATTGCTGGTACGAGTGCGGATTCCGTGAATTCGACGGGCCGCCGAAACCTGGCGATATGGTGATCATGCAGGTTCAGGCTGATAAGTGGAATCATGCGGGGATTCTGCTGGAAGGTAACATGCTACTGCATCACCTTTATGGGCATCTGAGCCAGCGCGTTCCTTATGGCGGTTATTGGCTTGAGCGCACAATGAAAATATTGCGGTTTAAAGACTGTTTCTGATAACCGCCTGTGACAGTTTTTTATGGGGGAAAAATGGCTGCATTACTCAATGGTGAGCCTGTCCGCACAATTCGATTGTACGGCGTGCTAGGTGCCACCTTCGGGCGTGAATATCGTTTATCAGTAGCTTCACCAAAAGAGGCCATCCGCGCCCTGAGCGTTATCGTGCCGGGTTTTGAACGTTTCCTGAATACCAGTAAGCAACGAGGTTTAACTTATGCGGTATTCAGCGGGAAACGAAACCTCTTACACGATGAGCTCAGTATGGACAGGAGCACAGAGGAAATCCGCATCGCGCCGGTGATTATCGGCAGTAAGCGAGCCGGGGTCTTTCAGACAATTCTCGGGGTTGCCCTTGTCGCTGTTGCTGCGTTTGTCACGGGAGGGGCCGCGATCGGGATTGGTGGTACCGCTTTCGCTGGTGGATGGGGAGCTGTGGCGGGGATTGGGGCATCAATGGCGATTGGTGGCGTAGTCCAGATGCTATCTCCGCAGACAACTGGGCTCGCCAGCAAGCAATCGGCGGACAACAAGGCCAGCTACGCCTTTGGTGGAGTAACAAACACGACAGCCCAGGGCAATCCTGTACCACTCTTGTATGGTCGGCGCCGCATAGGTGGTGCTATTGCTTCTGGAGGAATTTATGTAGAAGATGCTATGTAATTGTTTAATACTGAAAGGTTACATTATGCATCATGATGCGCAGTTGATTGCTCAATCAATATTAGAGTTAAAACAAAATTCTGATACTGTTAAAGATTATCTTTTTCCAGTATTAATGTCTTTTTTCTCTGCGTTACTTGGCGGTTTATGTGCTTATTACTTTAATCAAAGACAAGAAAGAAATAAGAATGAGAAAGAAAATTTTTCTGTTGCCACGAAAATTTTCACATATGCATTGACTGCTCTTAATCAACTAATAGGGATAAAAGCTAACTACTGCAATCTACATTCAACAGATCCGATAATGCGAGCATTATCTTTCCCTGCAATGATATTAGGGGAGGATAAATTCTCTGTCGACTTATCATCGATGTCATTTATTAAAAATATACCGACTGCCAACAAAAGTATCTATGTAAGATGGAATGAGTATATCAAACATAACATCTTAAAACGAAAGCGAAACTACCCTTCTGATGAGGAAATGAGCAAGTCATGGAGAAATTATAATCGTCTTGGAGCGTGTGTTAATAATTACAATTATATCATGGACTTGCTCAAAACTCGTTCCATGCTTGATATCGAAATAAAAGAAAAATTAACAGATAAACATACCGAGCTTTGCCAAGAATATCCTATGGGGGGAATGAGTTTGCCCATAAATGTGATATTGGAGACTATAGATTATAATAGACTTGCAAAGTATATAGATTTAACTGAAAAAATAATATGCCTAACAGATAATGTGTTAAAGGAATTAGACTCTTTTGTCGTTGAATTTCCTAAGATTGCGGAAAGTAATATAGAACTATCAAAGGTTGGGCGAGGCGTTAAGATGATTGCAGTGAAAAATAAACGACCTATGTATTTAACCTGCATGAAGCCTGTAGTGCCTCCTGACTTTACTATTATTTCACAAATCACGGGCATGAGTATTGAAGAGGCAAGGAACCGATACACCTTTTCAGACTGGTACTAGTCAATAGCAATGATAAGCCACCTTCGGGTGGCTTTTTTTATGGGCGTAATATGGCAACTGCAATCGCTATAAAGGGCCGCAAGGGCGGCAGCTCAAGTTCCCGAACTCCTACCGAACAGCCTGATGATTTGCAATCTGTAGCAAAGGCAAAAATCCTCGTGGCACTGGGAGAGGGGGAGTTTGCAGGGCAGCTGACGGCGAAAGATATCTACCTGGACGGAACGGCGCTGGAGAATTCTGACGGCTCTCAAAACTTCAGCGGCGTCACGTGGGAGTTTCGCCCAGGGACGCAGGCTCAGGATTACATTCAGGGGATACCTGGCACAGAAAATGAAATCAGCGTCGGTACCGAAGTATCCAGCGAAACTGCCTGGACGCATACCTTCACGAATACGCAGCTTTCGGCGGTTCGCCTGCGCCTGAAGTGGCCAACTCTTTTCAAACAGCAGGATAACGGGGATTTGGTAGGATATTCCATCAACTATGTGGTAGAGCTTCAGACGGACGGTGGTAGCTGGCAAAAGGTCCTTGATACTAATGTGACCGGGAAAACCACATCCGGTTATGAACGCAGCCATCGCATCGATTTACCTAAAGCTGGCAGCACCTGGACCATCAGACTGCGCAAAATTACCGCTGACGCAAACAGTGCCAAAATTGGCGACACGATGACGCTCCAAAGTTATACAGAGGTCATCGATGCCAAACTGCGCTATCCAAACACAGCTCTGTTGTACATCGAGTTTGATTCCAGCCAGTTCAATGGCTCTATTCCACAAATTGCCTGTGAACCACGTGGTCGTGTCATCCGCGTACCGGATACTTACGATCCGGAAACAAGAACTTATAGCGGTACGTGGCTTGGGACATTCAAATGGGCCTGGACAGATAACCCAGCGTGGATATTCTACGATCTGGTGGTTAGCGACCGTTTCGGGCTTGGGGATCGTCTCACAACAGCGAACATAGACAAATGGACACTTTACCAGGTTGCACAGTATTGCGATCAGATGGTGCCGGATGGCAAAGGCGGAAGTGGCACCGAACCACGTTATACCTGCAACGTCTACATTCAGGAACGCAACGACGCTTATACGGTCCTGCGTGATTTTGCTGCTATCTTCCGCGGGATGACCTACTGGGGCGACGACCAGATTGTGGCGCTGGCGGACATGCCGAGGGATGTTGATTTTACATACACGCATGCGAACGTTATCGATGGCCGGTTTACCTATTCCAGCAGCACCACAAAGAACCGTTATACCAATGCGCTCGTATCCTGGTCTGATCCCGATAACGCCTATTCTGATGCGATGGAACCTGTTTTTGAACAGGCGCTGGTTTCGCGTTATGGATTTAATCAACTTGAGATAACAGCTATTGGTTGTACCCGGCAATCGGAGGCGAACCGAAAGGGGCGATGGGGGATCCTCACCAATAACAAAGATCGCGTTGTTACTTTCAATGTAGGGGAAGACGGTAACATTCCACAGCCTGGCTATGTAATTGCTGTAGCCGACCGAAATCTTTCCGGACGTGACCTTGGCGGCCGTGTTTCGGCGGTGAATGGTCGTGTTTTGACGCTGGACAGGGCGCCGGATGCATCTTCGGGCGACAGGATGATTATCAATCTGCCCTCAGGGGTTGCGCAGTCACGCACCATCCAGTCGATTACGGGCAATAAAGTGACCGTTACGACCGCTTACAGCGAAACGCCTGTGGCTGATGCCGTATGGGTCATTGAGTCTGATGAGCTCTACGCACAGCAGTATCGCGTTATTACGGTAACTGATAATAATGACGGCACGTTCACAATCGTCGGTGCAAATCACGATCCGGATAAATTCGATCGCATTGATACCGGAGCCATCATTGACCAGCGGCCGGTGAGCGTGATCCCGCCGGGCAATCAGTCACCGCCAGACAACATCGTAATCAGTTCGTTTTCGGTGGTGCAACAGAATATCAGCGTCGAAACCATGCGCGTAAGCTGGGACCAGGCGCAGAACGCTATCGCCTATGAAGCGCAATGGCGCCGCAACGACGGGAACTGGGTTAACGTGCCGCGCAACTCCACCACGTCATTCGACGTTCCGGGGATTTATGCCGGCCGCTACTTGGTACGTGTACGCGCCATCAATGCCGCAGAAATTTCTTCCGGGTGGGGCTATTCCGAAGAGAAAACGCTGACCGGTAAAGTGGGCAATCCGCCGAAACCGGTCGGCTTCATCGCTTCCGATAATATGGTATTCGGTATCGAGCTGAGCTGGGGATTCCCGGCGAATACCGACGACACGCTGAAGACGGAAATTCAGTACAGCCTGACCGGTACCGAAGACGATGCGATGCTGCTGGCAGATGTACCCTATCCGCAGCGCAAGTATCAGCAGATGGGCCTTAAGGCTGGGCAAATTTTCTGGTACCGCGCGCAGCTGGTGGACCGCAGCGGAAACGAATCAGGTTATACAGACTTTGTTCGCGGGCAGGCCAGCATCGATGTATCCGATATCACCGATGCAATCCTGGAGGACATGAAAGGTTCCGATACGTTCAAGGACCTGATCGAGAACGCGGTGGACAGCAATGAAAAAATTGCTGGCATGGCTGACGATATCAAACAGGCCAACTACGAACTGGAGCAACAGGCGCAGGAAATCGCCAAAAACGCCCAGGATATCGGGAAGGTTCAGACCAGCGTTACAAACCTGTCGAGCACGGTCGGAGATGTGTCTTCTTCTCTGAGCAAGCTTGAGCAGACCGTTGCGACTGCTGATACCGCGCTGGGCCAGCGAATCGATAACATCAGCGTTTCTGTGGACGGCATGGCGGGAGGAGTGAAGAACTCCGCCATCGCGATTATTCAGGGCAACCTGGCGCAGGTGGCTGCGCGCAAAACGGTGTCTGCATCGGTCGCCGGTAACAGCGCGCAACTGGACCGCATTGATGAGGTGATCGTCAGCGAGAAGGAGGCAACGGCGCGTTCGCTGCTGAGCTTGCAGGCTGACGTGAACGGCAATAAAGCATCCATCAACAGCCTGAACCAGACGTTCTCCGATTACCAGCAGGCCACCGCCACGCAGATAAACGGCATCACGGCGACCATCAACGGGCACACTTCAGCGATCACCACCAACGCGCAGGCCATTGCGAACGTCAATGGCGACCTGAAGGCGATGTACAGCATCAAGGTCGGGTTATCCAGCAATGGTCAGTATTACGCGGCAGGGATGGGGATCGGTGTAGAGAATACGCCGTCCGGCATGCAGTCGCAGGTCATCTTCCTGGCTGATCGCTTCGCCGTCACTCACCAGGCCGGAGCCACAGTGACCTTACCGTTCGTTATCCAGAACGGGCAGGTGTTCATCAGAGACGCGCTGATAGGTGATGGCACCATCAGCAACGCCAAGATCGGCAACTACATCCAGTCCAATAACTATGTTGCTGGCTCAGTCGGGTGGAGGCTGGATAAGGGCGGTACGTTTGAGAACTACGGTTCGACAGCTGGTGAGGGGTCCATGAAACAGACAAACCAGACAATCAGCGTGCGGGACTCCAGGAATGTGTTGAGGGTGCAGATCGGGAGAATCACGGGAACATGGTAACGGGAGGCCTCTTACGGGGCCTCTTTTTTTTCAGGAGGACTGGATGG
>OIFK01000218.1_pt1 | contig 36616 bp, 32 predicted proteins | sample 1582071 | NCBI WGS metagenome assembly OIFK01 (sample SAMN07501052, study PRJEB24779) | human gut metagenome | isolation source: stool | host: human infant | place: USA: Pittsburgh, PA | reverse complement strand
AATCCCCTCGCCTAGCTCCTTCAGCTTTTCCTTCTTCGGTGCATCGAGCATCAGAGCTTGCTTCGCCTCACTCACCTCTTTTTCCAGCCGGGCCATTCGGTAAGCAAACGAGTCGTTCTTTACGACACGGTCGCGGTATCGAAGCGGTAATACGGACATGATAGCGGGCACCAGCTGTTCGACGTTCTTTCGGTACGATGCGGAGTCGTCTTTGTTGTCGAGCCAGCGGAACAGCTTCACGTTCCAGACATCGGCCTGGCCTGAGAAATCCACTCCATCAAGTCGAAGTTCTTCCGCCGCTTCTTGGATTTGAAGCGCAACAACTACGCGCCCTTCTGCCGCTGCCCACGCCCGGACCGCAGAACAAATATCGCGATGATCAATATCCTGTGCGACAGATTCGCTTTGATGACACGGGAATATCATTGGATTAGAGGAAGCTCTGCTACTCTGTTGAAATGAAACAGTTTGCATTGTTAAGGCTCCTGTTTAGGTAAACCGTCTGTGGGATTTGGGTAGAGATCTGGGCGCAGTTCGTGTGGAGTCACACCAGTGGCCGCGTAGATTTGTAGGACCCGGTCAGCAGGCACAACACCTTGATACCGGTTTTTCCAGCGGCTGACTGACATCGGCTTGATGCCCAGCATGTTTGCGAGAGTCGTGGCTGTATCAGCGGACTTAATGGCTTTTGTTAACCCGTTCATCGTTGTCTCCGATTTGAATGCACCCAAATTAAGCCTCAGACTTAATTTACAGTCAAGTCTCAGGCGAATTTTCAAGTTTAAGCAAAAGGCTTATTCTTCTAAACATGAAAGAGAAAACCGTACTTAATCCGATACTTGTTGAGCGCCTATCAGAGCTAAACGGGCGCGGCATGACCAAATCTGATATGGCTAGGGTTGCTGGGGTAACCCCTCAGTCTGTGAACGGCTGGTTTAAAAAAGGCGTGATCAGCAAGAATTCTGCTCTCGCTGTCGCTGATGCAGCTGGTGTATCGGTGCCGTGGTTACTTGGTGAGGATGTCGGCGAGAAAGACGGGCTCAAGCCTGACGAACAGCGCCTGCTGGAGCTCTACCGCCAACTGCCGGAAGAAGAGCAACAGAATATGCTTCGGATCTTTGCGATTCGACTGAAAGAACTAGACGAACTGTATGAGAAGTACATGAAGGGGCGGATTCGATCCCAGCCCGAGTAGATTGCTCTCGTCGCAGCAAAGATGATGAATCACAGATAAATTTAGCCAAGCTAAGGCACGGGTTATACTTAAGGCAAGAACTGGGATATGCGTGCGAATATGAGATGAAAAAACCTAATGGCATTACGTTAAAACTTGGTGGTACTAACCCAGACTCCCTGCCAGCAGGGAAGCTGGCGAAGTATTTGTCCATCATTACTGATATGTATGGACAAGTTGATCATGTTCATCTGGAGTCTGTAAGTGAAGGGTCTGCTGACGTAAACGTCTGGGTTGATAATGAAGCGGCGTATAATGATGTAATATCACGCTCCGTATCCCAAGCAAAAAGTAATGGTAAGCACTATCAAAGGTTAATTTCGCAACTGGATGAGGATGGGTTCACCGGTTCTATTTTTGACAGAAATAGCTCTTTAATCATTAAAATACCTACATCGAAAAAAGAAGAACCGTTTAATTTAAATAAGAACTCAGAAGTTCAAGGCCGCCTTTATAGCGTGGGAGGAAAAGATGATTCCATCCCTGTGAAGCTAGAAGGAGCAAATGGCGAAACATATCATTGCGAAGCAACCCCAGATCTCGCCTTAAAATTAGGCATGCTCCTATTTCGAACATTGCGCGTTAAAGGTGAGGGGCATTGGGAAAGAAAGGATGGGAAATGGAAGCTTAAAAAACTAAAGATATCCTCCTTTGAGGAACTGAAAAAAATAAAGCTGAAAGACGCAAGAAGTCAGATTGTACAAACAACCGGGAATCAATGGTCCGAAGAGGATGACCCAGCATCAATCCTAGCTGCGTTGAGGAAACTGAATTGCGAGTAATATTCGACACTAATATTCTGGTTCCATTTTTAACTGAAATGAAACCCAATTTTACCATAGTAGATCCAGAATCAGGTGAGCTTATATCTGAGGTTCCTCGACGTATAGATGCGCTAGTTGATAGAATTGATAACATCAATGGAACAATAATCATTCCGGCGCCAGTGCTAGCAGAATTTCTTATCGGTATTGATAAAGAAAAACATCAGGCACATATAAATCTAATCAGATCGATGTCCTGTTTTGAAATTGCATCATTTGATGAAATGGCAGCTATAGAATGCGCACAACTGCCAACCCTAAGCGAATTAAAGCAAATGATGAAGTCCAATACAGCCAATAAAATAAAATTCGACAGACAAATAATCTCAATTGCAAAGGCCCTTAGTATTGATGAGGTTTGGACTCATGACCAAGGCGTATTTAAAAGATGTAAACAGTTGGGCATAGCCGTCAGGTCATTGTTATCCGTTGAACCGCCACCAATGCAAGGAAGCATAGATTTTGCAATCGACCCAGCGAGTACGAATTTGCATTAGTAAAACATAGCCCGGCCATCCCCGCCGGGTTTTTTATGCCTCCTTACCCACCAGCCCCACCTCAAATCCTCACACGAACACCCCGATCCCGACCTTAGCATCGGGATTTTTTTTGCATGCAATCCGCTGAACATCACGATTAAGCCTGAAACTTACAATCTATCTCAGCCCAAGACTTGACACAAATTAAGCCTCAGGCTTAATATAAAGTCACCAAGACGCACTACGAACCACCAAGGCAGGACGCCCACGAAGTAGCCGCCGACGGCATACGAATAGTCGGATGAGGTGGAGAGATTAACGCGCATCAGGTGTAAACGTTCCGCTGGCCGGCGATAAGGCAAACGAGGGTGAGAATGAGATTTGACCAGTTATCTGAAGACTCAAAGCAAGCAGCACGCAGGGTGCTTAGCGAGCTGCTTTTAAAAAACAATGCTAGCGCCGAAAGAATTGCCCAGGCATTCACTGATATGGAGCTCTACGAAAACAGCCCCTTACGCTATGAAGAGGCCAAGCCAAACGGCAGCAATCAAGCATCATGAAGGTAGCCATACCATGAATCAAATCGGCAAACAAAAACAGCACTATTCCGAATTAATTGAGCTACTTGTCTTACCTGGTTTGCTACGGTTTCTGGTTCGGTTATTGAGTTTGAATTTAAGTAGTAAGTCGCATCAGGTAGTTTCAAGCGGCGACCAGAATCAGCCAGGATAGTCCTGGAATAACCGAGTGCTGATAGACGCTCATGCAGATTTTCATAGTCCTCTGCACTAGCTCCATACATTTCAATACGAGCAACGAATTGGGTCATATTATTTTCCTTCTTGGCTGTGTGGAAATACCAAGATACCACCGAGCCTGAAGTGGTGAAAAGACAGGCTTATCATGGAGAACAAAATGACTGATTACGCACGTAAACCAGGACGGCAGCAGGCCGTAAGGCTGAACTTCTTCGAGGTGATTCTTCGCCGCTTGTGCTACCTGCTGGCGCAAAAGGGGAATCCAGATGTGTAACTCAACGAAATGCGGGTACTGCGGCAAGCCGGTTGAACCGGAGAAAGTAGTCAAAAGTACCCTTCTCTATCGCAACGGCGCACAGCTGGCGCGCAAAGAAAAAGAATACTGTTCTGAACGTTGTGCTTCGTACGACCAGATGGCCCACGAGGCATAACGTAAAAGCCGCGCAAGGCGGCCCGTCCGTCCGGTGCTCCCGACCAAAGTTACACCGGAAAACTACTTAATAAAAACCAAAGTTCACCCAATGGGCGCTATCTCTGGCCCGGGGATCTTACATCCAAAAAAGAGGATCTCACATGGAATTTTTCTATGTAGTTAAGGCTACGCAGAAATCTGGCAAAGAAGACGCAGTGATTTGGTTCACCGCGAAATCAGAAGCCCGTGCCAACCTGCAGCTCGATGTTGAGCTTGAAGATGCTGGTATTGAAACCGGACGCGGTAAGGGTTACGCCAAACCAGTTCGCACCGATTTCCCTGTTTACAACGATCTGCCTGAAGAAAGCACAGTGGATTACACCTGGTGCAAACGCTACGAACTGCGAGACGATGGGCGCACCTGGCTGCCAAAGGCTAGTGCTGAGTCAACTGGAGCCGTGGACAACACTGCTGCACCGGAAACGACTGTTAAAGTCGAAACTACCGTCGAGAGTGTCCCACTTGAAAACCGCACTCCAGCGGTCCGTTTTGCTGTCCACCTGGCCAGCGACAAATACCAGTCACATATCACTAAAGAGCAGCAACTGGTTGCCAGCGAAATGTCACTGGATGAAGGCAACACCTATCTCCAGAACCTGCTGCTGGCGAAAAACGGCATTCCAGAAGTTGCCGAACTCAGCCTGAACGCTGAGTGGAAACTGGTTCAGGCGATAAAGCAGGTCTTCGCGCCGGATGAAACGCACGAACCTGAAGTTATCGCTGCATTCATGGCTGACTGGGCGAGAGCAGATGCTGGCGACCGCAATCAGTTAGTTGAAGAGTGGAGAAGCGGAAAGCTTACTCTTCTCAAATCTGAAATCGCCAGCGAGACAGGTGTTACAACCGGCCAGGATCTAATACCTGAAAACGGTATTCAGTTTGACGAGAATGATGACGAAACCACACGTTATCCAGTCGTTCGTATGCCGTTCCGGAAGCAGCTACTCGCCCAGTTCACCGCCAACGAACTGCGCCACCACTTAACCCGCGAAGAATACGAAGGTATCAGTGCGCTGGAAATGGACACTGACAACAGCTATGTCCAGAACCTGCTCCTGGCGGCAGAAAACTGCGATGAGGTTAAGGGTTACGATACCAAAGACTTGTGGCGCTACACCGACGCCATTCGCAAAGTGTTCAGCCAGGAAAAGCGTCACGAACTCGCTTTGGTTCTCCGTTTCACCCGAATCTGGGCGGCAACTGATTATATCGATCGCGGCATTCTCGTTCGCGAATGGGCAGCCCGTAACCGTATTAGTAATGTTCATCGCACCGATTCTGGTACCAATGCCGACGGTGGCTATGTAACGGATCGCGGGGAAGGTGCGCACCACACTCTGGACACTCTCGATCTTGAGATCGCATGCGCCCTACTGCCTATGGATTTCCACCACTTCGAAATTCCTTCGAGCGTGTTACGACGTGCAAAAGAAATCGTGGCTAAGAAAGAAGAACCATGGAAATCATGGAGCGCCATCCTGCGTAATCAGCCCGGCGTACTGGCGGTGAACCGTGCGGCAATCTTCAATCTGATCCGCATAGCGCCGGAAAACATCCACCACACGCCAGCGGCTCATCTTGAGTTCGTCAATAAAACCATGACGGCTGAGTTTAACTCTGCTGTGGAGTTACTGCCGTTGCCTACCCCTGCAGTTGAGACTGAAGCCCCAGGTGAACAACCGCAGGTTGAAAATCTCGGCAGCGGCGTGTTCTCCATCGATGGCCTGATAAGTGGAAATACCGAACCGGTCGTCAATACCTCCTCAAATGAAGTCGAAAAAATGAAATACACAGCGGAGACCACCATCGATGTGCAGATGGAAACGGCTAAGTCAGAGAAAGACGAAGATGTTGGTTCGATACCACCGGGCGAAAGCACTGATGCAGCTAATACGCAGACAGATTCCATAGCGCAGGAAGAGCAGCTGTCAGAGCCCATAATCGAATACCCGGCTTACTTCGAGCCTGGCCGCTACGAAGGTCTACCGAATGATGTTTATCACGCAGCAAACGGTATTAGCTCAACCCAGGTAAAAGATGCCCGCGTCAGCCTGATGTACTTCAACGCGCGCCATGTAGCTAAAACCATCCCGCGTACAGCATCCAAAGTGCTCGACATGGGAAACCTAGTGCACGCCCTTGCATTGCAGCCGGAAAACCTCGAAGCAGAGTTCAGCGTAGAACCTGAGATCCCGGAGGGCGCTTTCACCACCACCGCAACTCTGCGTGAGTTCATCGACGAGTACAACGCCAGCCTGCCGGCGCTGCTAAGCGCTGACGAGATTAAAGCGTTGCTTGAACAACATAACGCATCCCTTCCCGCTCCAGTGCCGCTTGGCGCGAGCCTGGAAGAAACGGCTCAAAGCTATATGGCTCTCCCAGCTGAGTACCAACGTATTGAAGAAGGCCAGAAACAGACAGCAACGGCAATGAAGGCATGCCTTAAAGAGTACAACGCCACCCTGCCCGTGCAGGTTAAAACCAGCGGCAGCCGTGATGCGCTACTCGAGCAATTAGCGATCATCAATCCTGATTTGGTCGCACAGGAAGCGCAGAAACCGACGCCGCTGAAAGTGTCCGGCACCAAAGCAGACATGATCCAGGCAGTTAAGTCGGTAAAGCCCGATGCCGTGTTCGCAGACGAGCTGCTGGATGCCTGGCGCGAAAACCCTGGCGAAAAGATTCTGGTTACCCGCCAGCAGCTGGCCACAGCGCGGGCAATTCAGTCCGCACTACTGGCGCACCCGACCGCCGGCATGCTGCTGACACATCCAAGCCGCGCCGTTGAAGTGAGCTACTTCGGTTTTGACGACGAAACAGGTTTAGAAGTGCGTGTACGGCCTGACCTCGAGATTGAACTGGACGGAGTGCGCATCGGTGCTGACCTGAAAACCATCAGCATGTGGAATGTGAAGCAGGAAAGCCTGCGCGCTAGGCTGCATAGGGAAATCATTGATCGGGACTACCACCTCAGTGCGGCTATGTATTGCGAGACCGCGGCGCTGGACCAGTTCTTCTGGATTTTCGTCAACAAAGACGAGAACTACCACTGGATCGCCATCATTGAGGCGTCCACCGAACTGCTGGAACTGGGCATGCTTGAGTACCGCAAAACAATGCGCGCCATCGCATCCGGATTCGACACGGGCGAATGGCCAGCGCCGATCACTACCGATTACACAGATGAACTGAACGATTTCGACCTGCGCCGCCTCGAAGCGCTGCGCGCTCAGGCTTAAGGGGGATTTATGCATAACACAAACGTTACCGTTGCTGACCAGAACACTGTTATTAACTCCAACGTGGCTTTGTTCGATTCCCAGTATCTGAACGCCATCAGCACGTTCGCGCAGATTATGGCGCAGGGCACTGCCACGGTTCCTAAACACCTGCAGGGCAACCAGGCCGACTGCATGGCAGTTGCGATGCAAGCGGCACAATGGCAGATGAATCCCTTTGCCGTGGCGCAGAAGACGCACCTGATTAACGGTGTGCTCGGGTATGAAGCGCAGCTGGTGAATGCCGTCATTTCACGCAGCGGCGTGCTGGCCAGCCGCTTTGAATATGAGTGGTACGGGCCATGGGAAAAGGTCGTTGGAAAATTCCATATCCGTAAAGGCGACAAAGGCGAGTACCGCGTCCCGGGCTGGACCCTAGCTGACGAAGCCGGGATCGGCATTATTATCCGCGCAACCCTGAAAGGCGAAGATCAGCCGAGGGAACTTGATTTACTGCTGGCTCAGGCCCGCACCAGAAACTCTACCCTGTGGGCTGACGATCCTCGCCAGCAGCTGGCGTACCTGGCAGTCAAACGCTGGGCGAGACTATTCTGCCCGGATGTAATTCTGGGAGTTTATACCCCGGATGAACTGGATGATCGCCGTGAAGAACGAGAGGTAAATCCGGCACCGGCGCAGCACGTAAGCCTTGCAGACGTTTCAGGTGACAACGTCACTACCACTCAAACGGCTCAGGAATCAGTTCAAAACATCGATGCGCTTGCTGATGATTTCCGCGACCGTATCGAGGCGGCTCAGGATGTGGATAGCGCTAAAGCACTGCGAGCAGATATTGAAACCGTGAAAGTAACGCTGGGTTCTGCTCTGTTCACTGAGCTGAAAAACAAGGCCGTGAAGCGTTATTACCTGGTGGACGCACGCAACAAGGTTGAGGCCGCTATTAACTCCTTGCCCCAGCCTGACGAGCCGAATGCCGCCGAACGGTTCGCGGAGGCCGAGCGCGTACTGGCATCTTCAAAGCGTCACCTGGGCGACGAACTGCATGGTCAGTTCAGCATCACCCTGGCGGATATGAAACCGGAATACGTGGACTAACGAGATCGGGAGGGGAAACCCTCCCTCAAGGAGAAGAAATGCGACTGATTAATCGAGGCAGTAAGCAATCCCCTTTGGCTCGCCAGGCATGTGAAATCGCACTCGCAGCCCACCAGCAGAGATATGGTGACTACGGGCGCAGCAAGATGAAAGAGACCTATACGGTGAGAGTGGAAGGCGTGAAGGTCTGGGTCGAGGTAGTGAACTGCAAGGCAAGCTACGTGGCCACAGCAATGACTGGCATGCGCCGACTACGCTCCCTGCCCGGCCAGGCAAACTGAAACTGAAATATCAACAACTACGGACCGGCATATCTATACTCATGCCGGTTACCTGAGGTGAACCATGTCACAGGTAATTTTTAACGAAGAATGGGTTGTTGGCGCAAGGCTCACAGAAAAAACAGGCCTGACCGAACGACAGATTGAGAAGTATCGCCAGGGCTGTTGGGTGGAAGGTGTCCATTTTAAACGGGTATCTCCTTCTGGAGAAAAAACCTTGCGTGGCACAACCTGGTATAACTATCCGAGAATTAATCAGTTAATAAGGGATGCGTAAGATGTCAGCTTTGCCTACGGGTGTCGAAATCAGAAACAATAAGATTTGTATCTGGTTTATGTACCGGGGAAAGCGTTGCCGCGAAATTCTCAAAGGTTGGATTAATACCCCGGCGAACATCAAAAAAGCCGGGAATCTTCGGGCTGTGATCGTTAGTGAGATCAACCTTGGAGAATTTGATTACCACCAGCGCTTTCCTTCATCGTCCAGAGCAAAAAAAACCGTAACCACTGTTTCAGTACAAACCTTTTTAGAGCTGTGTGAACTGTGGACGAGCATTAAAGAAACCGAAATTAGCGCGAATACCATGCGTAAGACTCGCTCACAACTCGGTACGTTAATGCACATCATTAACGGAGATACGCCTGTTTCAACTATACGCCACAGCGACATTCTGAAATACAGGAAGGAGCTGTTGAACGGTGAGACACTTTACCTGGCAAATCCCAGAAGTAACAAACAGGGACGCACTGTGCGTACCGTGAACAACTATATATCGCTTCTGTGCTCCCTTCTTCGGTTTGCACACAAATCTGGCTTTATCAGTGGCAAACCCTTTGAAGGGATCAAGAAACTACACAAAGGGAAAGTAAAACCGGATCCTTTAACGAAGCAGGAGTTTAGTTTGCTTGCGGAATCCGAGCGTGGCCAAAGCCTCAATATGTGGACGTTCGCAGTTTATACCGGTGTACGTCATGGGGAGCTTGCAGCTCTTGCCTGGGAAGATATCGACTGGGAAAAAGGTACGGCTCATATACAGCGCAATCTTAATGCGTTGGGCATGTTCGGCCCACCAAAAACCGAAGCAGGTAACCGGGTTATTACCCTATTAGAGCCGGCACTTGAAGCCTTGAAAGCACAGCGCAAGCTGACAGCGCTACAGCCTAAAACCGAAATTGTCTTTAATCATCGCGAGTATGGCGCAGTAGAACATCAAAGCCTGCGATTCGTTTTCATACCACGGATGCGCAAAGGAGAACAGAAAGCCTACTACTCTTTATCGAGCATCGGTGCGAGATTCAACGCAGCTGTAAAACGTGCTGGTATTCGCCGCCGGAATCCGTACCATACGCGGCATACTTTTGCTTGCTGGCTGTTATCTGCCGGCGCTAACCCGTCTTTCATAGCCAGCCAGATGGGGCATGAAAACGCGCAAATGGTTTATGAAGTCTACGGTGCGTGGATTGAAGAAATGAATGGCGAACAGGTGCTGATGCTTAACGATAAGCTCGCACACTGAAAAATTTTTGCCCCTATTATGCCCCTACTGGCTCCGAAGGTAGCAATAAATGCAAGAAAATCAATCAAATACAAAGAAAGAACAATACAACCTGAATAAACTGCAAAAGCGACTGCGCCGTAACGTGGGCGAAGCCATTGCAGACTTCAACATGATTGAAGAAGGCGATCGCATCATGGTCTGCCTGTCGGGCGGTAAAGACAGCTACACCATGCTGGAGATCCTGCGTAATCTACAGCAAAGCGCACCGGTGAACTTTTCCCTGGTCGCGGTTAACCTCGATCAGAAACAACCTGGCTTCCCGGAGCATATCCTGCCGGAGTACCTTGATAACCTGGGCGTTGAGTACAAAATCGTAGAAGAGAATACCTACGGCATTGTTAAAGAGAAGATCCCAGAGGGCAAAACGACCTGCTCGCTCTGCTCACGTTTGCGTCGCGGCATTCTGTACCGCACCGCAACCGAACTGGGTGCCACCAAGATTGCGCTTGGCCATCACCGGGACGACATTCTGCAAACGCTGTTTCTGAATATGTTCTACGGCGGCAAAATGAAGGGAATGCCACCGAAGCTGATGAGCGACGACGGCAAACACATCGTGATCCGCCCACTTGCCTACTGCCGCGAGAAAGACATTGAGCGTTTCTCTCAGGCCAAAGCCTTCCCTATCATTCCGTGCAATCTGTGCGGCTCACAGCCGAACCTGCAACGTCAGGTCATTGGCGATATGCTGCGTGACTGGGATAAACGCTATCCGGGCCGCATCGAAACCATGTTCAGCGCCATGCAGAACGTGGTGCCTTCGCACCTCGCCGACGTTGAACTGTTCGATTTCAAAGGGATTAACCACGGTTCAGAGGTGGTGAATGGCGGGGATCTGGCGTTTGATCGCGAAGAGATCCCGCTGCAGCCTGCTGGCTGGCAGCCAGAGGAAGAGGATGCGCAATTCGATGAACTGCGCCTGAACGTGGTAGAAGTCAAGTAACCTGGCAGCGTCTCAGATATCGTTTCTGAGACGCGTTTTAAGCTTACTTCAGCAGTCGAACGCGGCAGGTTTTCCCTTTAATCTTCCCGCCCTGCAACTGTTTCCAGGCCTTATGCGCAACCGACTGGCGAACCGCTACGTAGACATGCGCAGGGTAGACCGTGATCTTGCCAATATCTGTCCCGTCGAGACCGATATCCCCTGTTAACGCCCCCAGAACGTCACCGGGACGCATTTTGGCCTTTTTACCGCCGTCGATGCACAGGGTGGCCATTTCCGCCGCCAGCGGAGCGATGCTGATATTACCTGGGGTATTCACCCAGTTGAGTTTCAGTTGCAGCATTTCCGAAAGAATATTAGCGCGCTGCGCCTCTTCAGGTGCGCAGAAGCTGATGGCGAGACCACTGTTACCCGCACGCGCAGTACGCCCGATGCGGTGGACATGCACTTCCGGATCCCATGCCAGTTCGAAATTCACCACCAGCTCAAGCGATTTAATATCCAGACCACGGGCCGCCACATCCGTTGCAACCAGCACGCGAGCGCTGCCGTTAGCGAAACGCACCAGCGTCTGATCGCGATCGCGCTGTTCCAGATCGCCATGCAGCGATAATGCGCTCTGTCCTGCATCATTCAGGGCATCGCACACCGCCTGACAGTCTTTTTTGGTATTACAGAACACCACGCAGGACGCTGGCTGGTGTTGGCTCAGCAATTTTTGTAGCAGTGGAATTTTGCCCTGCTGCGATGTCTCGAAGAACTGCTGCTCAATCGCCGGCAACGCATCGACAGTATCGATTTCAATGGTCAGCGGGTTCTTCTGCACGCGCCCGCTGATCGCCGCAATCGCCTCAGGCCAGGTGGCAGAAAAGAGCAGCGTCTGACGCGTGGCTGGCGCAAAGCGGATCACTTCGTCAATCGCATCGCTGAAGCCCATATCCAGCATGCGGTCAGCTTCATCCATCACCAGCGTTTGCAGTGCATCGAGTGAAACGGTGCCTTTTTGCAGGTGATCGAGCAGACGGCCCGGCGTTGCCACAATGATATGCGGCGCGTGCTGAAGGGAATCGCGCTGCGCGCCGAACGGTTGCCCGCCGCAGAGCGTTAAAATTTTAGTGTTAGGCAAAAAACGCGCCAGACGACGCAGCTCACCCGCGACCTGGTCGGCCAGCTCGCGCGTCGGGCAGAGTATCAGGGACTGGGTCTGAAACAAGGTTGCATCAATGTGTTGTAACAGGCCTAGCCCAAATGCAGCCGTTTTTCCACTGCCGGTTTTCGCCTGCACGCGCACGTCACGGCCTTCAAGGATAGCTGGCAGCGCGGCGGCCTGGACAGGGGTCATAGTGAGGTAGCCCAACTCATTCAGGTTAATCAGTTGGGCTTCAGGCAGAACGTTCAACGTGGAAAAAGCGGTCACAATATACTCTCGTGGCAATGATTGCAGTCAGATGGCGGGTATCCTCGCAGATCTGCGCTAACGATGCGACAATTTAATCGGTTCTTCATCCGGCGGCGGATCCGGCATCGGCTGCGGACGTGGGACAGGATCGGGTATCGGCGTCGGATCGGTAGGCACCGGATCGGACTGCCAGGTGTTCAGGCGTTGCAGGGCAAGTAGCATACTCATCTTTTCCTCCAGATTAGGGAGCTGACCCCTAAAGGGTAGACGCAGATAAACAGGAGGCAAAAAAAAGCCGACTATGAAGTCGGCGTCGTACGAATCAATTGTGCTATGCAGTAATTCAAAAAAAGGAAGTAAGACAATATGGAGCGCAACGCCCATCGCTTGACGTTGCATTCACCTGCGGGAGTATTATTGCACCTAACATGGTCGGAGTTTATTGACTTCGCTCAATTAAAATGTCGTTTTGAAGCCGACTCTGCCTCAGAAAAGCGTAAATTTACAGCCATTTACTACGATGCAACCACCATGCAACACCCCCAATCAAAACCACTAACATGACGCAAAACGTGGTGAAGCCATAGTGATATTCACCGCCGGGGATCCCTCCGAGGTTTACGCCAAACAACCCCGTCAGGAAGGTACTCGGTAAAAAGACCATCGCCATCAGCGACATGGTGTACGTTCTCCTGGCTAACGACTCCTGCATTACCTGGGCTATCTCATCCGCCATGACTGCCGTTCTGGCAATACATGAGTCAATCTCGTCCAGACCACGTCCGAGCCGGTCAGCGATATCCTGCATTCTGCGGCGCTGATCGTCGTTCATCCAGCTCATGCGTTCGCTGGCCAGTCGCGCATAAACGTCGCGCTGGGGGGTCATATAGCGGCGCATCACGATAAGCTGTTTACGCAGCAACGCCAGAAAACCACGTGGGGGGATTTGCTGATCGAGCAAGTTATCTTCCAGATCGATGATTTTATCGTGAAGTTCTTCTATAAACTCGCTGGCATGATCGGTCAACGCATCACACACATCCACCAGCCAGCTGCCGCAATCCGTTGGTCCCGTGCCCTCTTTCAGATCGTTAATGACGTCATCCAGCGCCAGCACTTTTCGCTGGCGGGTGGAAACAATCAGCCGTTCATCCATATAAACACGCATGGCCACCAGCTGATCCGGACGCTCATCCGTACTGCCGTTTATACAACGCAGCGTAATTAACGTCCCCTCACCCATCCGGCTGACGCGGGGTCTGAGACTTTCTCCCGCCAGCGCATCCCGGACGTTGTTGGGCAATAGCGGCGTGGACGCGAGCCACTCGGCGCTGTCCGGGTGCGTGTAGTTGAGGTGCAGCCAGCATGGATGTTCGTTGTCGATATGATCCTGATCTTCAAGCGGCCTTGCGCCGCCACGTCCATCAAACACCCATGCAAAAACTGCGTCAGGTACGTTAACCTCAGACCCTTTGATGCTCTCCACAGCGCCTCCACCGTTTTATCTCTTTCGGTGTCAGTCTAGCTTTCGCCGAGGGTTAAGCAATAATTATGTGAGGCATCGTCCTGAATACGCTCAGGAATTCACCGCCCATTCGCGGCTTCTTAACGCATTGTCAGCCTGGAGCTCATTTTCCAGACGGAAATTACGTGTTCGTGTCTGGAGCTCAATCACCTGATTGCGCAGCACATCTGACGATCCATTGAGTTCTTCAACCATCGACACGTTGCTCTGCGTTACGCGTTCAAGCTCAGACAATGCCTGCGTAATTTGTGAAATACCTTTTTCCTGTTCTGATGTTGAGGCGGATATTTCATCCATCAGTCTGCTCACATTGCCCGAACCGGTAACAATATCATGCATATTTTTTTCGGCTTCAGAGACCACGTTAACGCCCTGTGTCACGTTATGGCTGGTAACTTCAATCAATGACTTAATATTTTTTGCCGCTTCGGCGCTACGATGCGCAAGGCTTCTCACTTCGCCCGCGACCACAGAAAACCCTTTACCATGGTCGCCCGCTCTTGCCGCTTCAACGGCGGCGTTAAGCGCCAGAATATTGGTCTGAAAAGCGATACCGTCAATCAGCGAGATAATCTCTGTCATTTGCTGGGCGCAGTCGGTAATCGACTGCATATTGTTCGCGACCTGCCCCATTAACTCTCCGCCTTTACGCGCCTGCAACGTCGCGAGATTCGCCTGTTCGCTGGCTAAACGGGTATTGTCGGCATTATTTTTTGTACTTGCAGCCATCTCTTCCATGCTGGCTGCCGTTTGCACCAGCGAAGCTGACTGCTGTTCTGTTTTGACGGAAAGCTGCGCGCTGCGTGAAGAGAGTTGATCTGACAGGGTCATCGCGGTTTGCGAGGAGGCGCGGATCTCACGGACCAGCGTTGCAATGTTGCTGGAGAGACTATTAATCCCCGGGATCAGACGTCCCGCACAGTTGTTGCCAAATTCAGGTATCGACACGCCAAGTTTGCCTGACGTCACTTCTTCAATACTTTTTTTCACAGTATTGATCGGCGTCACAAGATATTTTGTCATGTACGCCCAGAGTAAAAATAAGGCGATGAATTGTACAATTATGACTGCAATAAAAAGCGAAGAATTCCGTGAAAATAGCGCTATAACTCCATCACTTACCAAAAATACACATAAAAGGAAATAGACAATGAACGTTCTGACACTAATATTTCTTAGCATACGTTTTCCTGGGGCATTATATTTTGGTTGGCATTAAGGGTTATAGCATTGCCATACGAATTTGTCCTCACGTTCGTCGCTGGTTTGTTGTTTTGCAGTTTGATTTGTGCAGTTTTACTTAAGGCGGATAAAAAGCATGTGTTACGGTGAATATCTGGCTTGTCGTTTGGTTACTGATACTCCTTCAATAACGGTAATTATATATTTAAGGAGAGATACTGTAGAGTGCCGATGTTTAGTGGTGCTTAATAAGTTAACGTAGTTAATATATATTAACTACGTTATTGCACGCCCCTTCCGTTAGGGTGGCTGACGTTCAGGCCAGACAGTCGATAGTCTTGAAAAAACAGTCCTCAGTCATGAGGATATTCTCTTTTGCACTTTGATGCCCGCGACGAATATACCAGCCTGCTTCAGGCGCCATGCTTAAATGGAATATCCTCGCCCCCGACAGACTATCGGGGACAGTAATACTCATCGTCACACACCCCTTCTCCGCCCCCCTGATCACCTGTTCTGGCATAATGGTGACGCTGCGATCCCCATTTTGCAAAATGATCGTCGTAATAGCATAACGACATATACCGCTACTAAGGCTGTAGCCAACCGTACTTAAATCGGTGATATGTTTTTTAGATAAAAATATTTCAATACCAGAACCTTCAAACCATGTAATGATTTGCTGCGCAAGATCCTCCATCCGCTCACAAAACGCCCTGACTTCGGCCTCAGCCGTATTAACATAGATCGGTTTGTCCCCGATACTCTGTTGCACTTTCTTAAAAAAACGCTCTCTTGCTGACATGTCAACTCCGTGTTTTTCGCCAGTCTCATTATTCTTTTTGGTGCTTCAGCAGAGCATAGCTGGCAATCAACTGCTGAAGATGCTGTTCGGTCTGGTTTAGCTGCGCTGCTGACAGGGGTTGCCCGGCAGGTAAAATAGAAAGCAGACGAAGCTGCTCCTCAAGCGGAACGGTATGGCTGAAGGACTGCGACATGGCAAACACGGCTGATTTCAGTTCACTCACCGTCATGTACTTCCCCTTCTGTTCATCCAGCGCGTTTAGCCTGTTCGTCAACTGCTGTAACTGCGTCATCCCCTGATGCCAGCCATTCAGATCTGACTCTGCAAGTCCGGCAACGCTAATCTGCTTGTGCCACCGCTGCGCCAGGGGTTTGGCCTCTTCAGGCCACAGCGTCAGCGCCTGCTGCACCAGACGGTCGCCGTAGCTTACTGCCCAGTCTGGTTTCAGGTGTAAAAGCTGCGCTAACAACTGCTGTGTCTTGCTGATCCCCGGTTCAGGTGGCGGTGACGTTTGTTGCAGCGCCTGCAACTGTGCTGTAGAGAGTCCTTCAGGTAAAGGAGTCAGGGATGCGGCCAGCTGGGTTTGTACTGAATCTGGCGCATGCATCGTCTGCCATCCCACTGCGACAATGCTGGCTGCCACCAGCATGAACAACATACCCGCAGCAAATGGCTTCCACTGCTTCACGGGTACAGGAGGCTCTTTATTCGGCAACGGCTCGGGCTGAACCACATAAACCCATTTACAACGCTCTGTCGGTTCTGTGAGGTGAAGTTCAGCGGCCCCCACCGCGTTACCCGGCAGACTCGCGCCCGTATTTTCACTGTTTTCCAGACGCACTGCTGCGTTCTGCATCATTGTGCGCAGGGCATCAAGCTGAGCAGCATGCTTAAGTTCGAGGCGCTGCAACATGTCATTCAGAGCGTTCAGATTCTCCTCAGCCTGATAAAGTTGTCCTAAATCGGCATACGTCAACGTCAGCGTTCTCACCACCTGTTGCAGGCGTTTGCTCAGTGCGCTGAGGATTTCAATTCGCGCATGGACAGGCTGTGGCCAGAGGCCACCCCACTGACGGAAGACCAGTGCAGCCAGTAGCGCCAGCCCTTCATTCATGCCGTAGAGGCCGGCGAGATGCGTGCGGGCGAGCGTATACCAGGCAGCCGTTTGTAGCTCCACACCGTTATGCTCGAACAGTGACAGACAGAGCGTTTCCGCGTGTTGCCAGTTAACATCCGGGCGTGCCGGATGGGTGAGCTTGTTCATTTCTTCGCGCAAGGCAGCGTAATCCGCAAGCGTGCGCGGATCCCCGCCGGTTTTAAGTTGGCGTTCAGAATTTATTGTCATAACTGTTTTAACCTGAGTAATAACTAGATGGCGGCTCGTGCATCGAGGTATTGCTGTTGTTTCAGATGACGGATTAATACCCTGCCCTCGGGCATAAATTCCGTGCCGTAGCGCACCAGCCCGACCCCCTTCAGCTCCGCATCAATGGCGTAGCGGAGTTCACCGGGCTGAATCTGTTCCTGCATCACCACGTTAATCCGGCTCAGGCGCGGCTCGTATTTCAGCAACACGGCCGACAGTATGGTAATCAACTGGTGGGCGGTCCCGGGCATTCCCTGGAGGATTTTTGTCATATCCGGCAGGCCGTAGTCCGGCAGGTGAGCCAGCGTACCGGCGCGGCAGTTGAGGATGCGCTGCATGTTATCGAGTACTGATAAAATCACCTGATTCTGTTCGCTGACCTGGTTGAGGCTCAGGCCACCTGAGAAATTGCCGCTCAGCATTTCATACAGCGATGGCGCATTATGTCCCTTTGGCATCAGTCATCCTTCAATGGCTGTAACGTCAGGTGGTTATTCCCGGCCTCCAGAATGCGCGGCTTATCCGGATCGAGATCTTCACGTTTTAGAACCTGCTTCCAGGTATTGTTGACCAGGTCCGGGTGACGAAACAGGCCGACTACCGCGACAAACTGCGTTTCTTCTTCCATTGGCATATCAAGATTTGTATCACCGCCCGGTTTTACGACCACATCGCGGGTCGCCATCAGGTCGGTTTTCAGGATAGTTTCGCCATCGTTCAGTAGTTGCTGGTAAACCGTTTTATCGAAGATTTTACGGTCTTTCAGCTGATAGACACGAACTACCACCGGCTCGGAGAGTGAGTTACTTTCGCGGGAATCGGTGTTTAGCGCTTCACGCGCCGTGAAATCCAGGTGCAGCATCTTAATTTTTTTGTAGAACACGGCGTTAAATGCCGATTTGGTGCCATCGGTGATACCCTGCGTCATCCCGCACCCCGTCAGGCTGAACACCAGCAGTGCAGGCAACCAGCCTGCGGATTTAATCAAACTTGTACGTAACACGTCGGTTTCCTTGTTGTGGTATTGCCGGCTTCAGGCCAGTGTAATAGCCCAGTTCCGTCGTAAAGGTCGGTGGGATATCGTCTTTAAGTTCCCCCTCATCAGCACCCAGCACGCCGTTCATCCCGAGCCAGAAAGGGCCTTCGCCAAGCGGCGGAACGGCCAGCAGTCGGGTCCGTGTGGTCAGGGTGATCTTTGCTTTAAAACGCCAGCCGAGCCAGACACGAAGCATCACCAGAAAGTCCTGATACAGCAGACCGTCCGGCTTCCAGCCCTGTGCCTCCTGTTCATTATCCGTTGTAAGCGCAACCAGCAGTTGGCTACCCGCATCCATCGCTTCGTCACCCAGTGGCGTGTTGCCGTCCAGCAGAAAATCGTCATCACCGTAAAAGCCCAGCGGCTGACCCATTTCCACCGGCCGCAGGCAGTATGGACTGACCTTCACGGTGGTATCCGGGGCCAGCAACGTCACCAGCGCCTGCATTCCCTCCTGAGTTTTGCCCGGTTGCTGTAGAACACCCAGCAGAGCCAGAAAACGGGATACTGGTGTGGCAATGTGGTCTGCTGTGCCGGGAATACCCAATCCCACCAGGCCCAGCAGTGACTGCGAGATGCTGTCCGTACCACCGGGTTCAAAGGTGGCCGGATAAGAGTATTTACGCCAGATACGGTAAAACTGCGTCAGAATGCGATGGCTGAAAATATCCAGAAAACCCTGTAGTGCGTCATGCCCTTCCCGACGCTGAGCGATGTCATCGAGATACGCCATCGGCAGGGGTGAGTCGACACCGTACATTCCCATAAAGGTCGTGCGGATAAGTGGTGGCCGGCTGTCATCATCCTCATCATACTCCACGGCTTTCAGCTCACTGGCCGGAAATCCCATCCCCGGATGCGGGGCAAAGCGTACCGGGTCATCGCCCGGGTGACTGGTCGAGCCCATCAGCGGCCTGCCCGGGTTACGCTTCTCCAGCAACTGGCATAAACGGTAAAAGTTAATACGATGCAGGTCGGCTTCCAGCCGTGGGCTCAGCCGGGAATGCGGCGGTTGTGCTTCTCTTCCCATTCCAGGCGTTCTCCGGTCGGTTGCAGAATGATAATCAGGCGGTTAAACAAATAGATGTCAGTGTATAGCGCAAAGAATCGGCTCATCATCTCGCCAAATAAGCAGATGTCGCCGCGTCCGGCAAAGCCATTGCTGTCCAGCGTGACTTCAATCTGCACGCCACGGACCAGGTAGCCCTGTTCAAAGCGCTCCGTTTCACTGTGCTTCACCTCGAGGATGGCTTCCAGACGGCGACGGTTCATCTCGCTGTCGGTCCATTCATACAGCGCCAGGGTACCGCGCAGCACGTCGGCATTATCCATCATCGACAGAAATCCGCTGCCAAGGTGACTCAGTACGCGCCAGTGAAAACGGTCCTGCGCAGGTGGGTAACAAGGCAGCGTCGGCGCACACAGGTTTCGCACGGCAATGCTGACCGAAGTGGTTTTCATCACCGTATCAAGCACGGTGCTTTGCAGCGCACGTCGTGGCAGTTGACCATTGGTGCCGGTGAGCGTCAGCGACAGGCTTTCGTCTTCCGGGACGGTATGATTATCAAATGCTTCGCCGCCAAGGATGAGCCAGGTGTTATGCAGGCCGGACGGACCGCGGCGCACGCGGGTGTGGTAGTAATATTCCGGTGCTTCATGACGCATCATTCCTCCCTTATGACGGAAGCTCGAAAACGGCACGTAGGTATGCTGGCTCGATGACATCACCGAATCCACGGTATATATCTCGGTATGGCCATCCTGCACGCGCATCGGGCGCAGCATGTATTCGGTTTGCAGAGAATTGAGCGTCAGCGGATCGGATTCCAGCGGGAACAGGTTAATGACCGGCACACAATTCAGGCGCAGGTGCTTTTCGGTAAAGCTGAAGTCATGCTCCCAGCGTTCCGCCAGCACCACGTCGATTTCAAACCACGGGATCTCAGCCGGAAAGACCACGCTGTCAAGCCCGCGCAGCCCCGTAAACATGAATTTTTCGCGAAAGGTGAAGTACTCCAGCAGCAACTGGTAACCGCTGAAACTACTGTCCCCCTTCGGCCACAGTCTGTCATCATCACCAAATCCCAGTGCGGTGAAATACCCGTCCATCGGCCTTCTGTCCGCGTCACCCGGCATGCGTAGCCACAGGCGCGCAGTATTCATGGTAAAGGCTTCATGCATGGCGCAGGCCAGCGGTGCGTCAGCGTTGAAGTAGAACGGGATCTGGCTGAGATCGACACGGCTCCAGTCAGCAAGATGGCTACAACTGAAGCGCAGGCTGATGACAGAGCGCCCGTCAGGATCAGTCGACAGACGGGCATGCTCCAGCGCCAGTGGCTGGAGGGTTATCTCTTTAGTTGTGGTGTAGCGACAACGCGTGCCTTTTTCACCGATCGGCCGCGAATTGACCTCAAAACCTCTGGCAATACGCATCGGTTCTTTCATCTCACGCCAGACAGGAGTGAACTCCACCACCGACATCGAGGGAATAGTGCGCAGGTAATGCGGCCACAGCAGACTGACCAGCCCTTCAGTTAGTTCAGGCAGGTCGTCATCAAGCTTCTCACGCAGGCGGCCCATCAGGAAGGCAAAGCCCTCGAACAGGCGCTCCACGTATGGGTCGCGCGCGCCCGCTTTATCGAGATTGAGCATTGCTGCCTGCTCCGGGTGAGCGCGGGCAAATTCTTCGCCGGCTTCCAGCAGGTAGCGCATTTCAGCGTCGTAATAACGCAGGGTTAAGTCGTCCATAAGAACCTGAATATGTGTGTTTTAAAGGTATGTCAGTCGCTTTACCCGCAAAGCACCGCACTGCCTGCCGGGTCAAGCGCAATCAGACCCGCCAGAAGCTGGTCCATCTCTGGCTGAAGCCGTGACTTGTCGGTTTCACTGCGGGCGGCTTTCATGCGCAGCAGCCTGAGGCGGCGCGATTTCACTTCAAACAACAGCGCTGGCGTCCACTGAGTGAGGGTGATGGCCTGTGCTGCACCGTCAAGTTCACCCAGCAGATGCAGGGCCAGTTCATTCCTACCCTTCTGCTCCGCCACACGTGCCATCAGCAGGCGCAGCAGCCATTTGTCTTTCGTTGAGTCCGTACCCGGGCGCGTCTGCAGCCAGTGGAATGTGGCATCCAGACCATCCGTGTCCGCTTTCTCCAAAGCTTCCGGTTCAAGGGCCAGAATATCGTTGCCAGTTTCACTCACGGCATTGACAGGTTCATCCCGCCAGTTGGACATCTCGTCGAGCACGCTCTGGTTTATCCAGTTCAGCGTGACCTCATCAGCAAAGGGTGTGCCGTCATTGAAGGCCAGCGTTTCAAGTCCAGGAAGGCGCCGCAGCAGCCCTTTCAGGTCAGCGGTAATGATATCGGCCAGCACATCCTGGCCTGATTTAATCAGGGCCTGATGGATGTACCACTGCAAATCCAGCCAGAGATGATTGGCGCCACGCGAGAAAGTGCTGTCCGCTTGTTCCAGTATCTCCAGCCAGCTCTGTTGCAAATACAGCCGTTTAAGCATTGCACGCTGGTCAGCCCGCGGCGGTTCGATGCGCGTTTTCCCTTCGGCATCCGGTGCCGGGATCGCTCTCAGCGTGTCGTGACGCAGACTTTTCATCAGCCGGTGTGCGGCAAGCCAGCCATCAGGTTGCTCACGCAAATATCCCGTCAGGGTTCGGGCCTGAGCCAGCAAATCCTGACCGGACGTGATGCGGCTCAGCACTGGCGCGTCCTGTTCTGCCGTATGAAATGCTGGATGCTCGCGTGTTTTACTGCTGGCGTTCTGGGGTATTACCGCATCCACGCCACCGGCTTTCATCAGGCGGGCTCCCAGCGCGCTGTACAGGGCACTCAGATCTGGACGTGACGCTTCAGGCTCAGTTTCAAGACTGTCTCGGATGAGCAGCAACGCACCGGTCGTACGCTGGGCATCGTCGCGTACCACTTCTGGCCAGAGTAACAGGCTGTCAAGTAGACGAGAGCCTGCGAGCCACTCCAGCGCCGGTTTACGGCTTCGCTCGCGCTGAGGATGGAGCTGTGTTCCATACTGGGTTAGTAATCCCGCCAGTAACTCAAGCCCTTCAGCAAACCCGGTTTCACCGTCCTGGTGCAAGCGCGCCCAACAATAGTAAGTAGCAACCCGGACATCTTTGGCCTCTGTGGTCAGCACCTTTTCAGCCAGCTGGCAAATCAGCCCGGTATCAATGCCGGAAAGTTTATTGACCTCCTCCCGGATACGCTGGAAATCATCGTCATAACCCGGGTCTTCTCCTGTAGGATTGATCTCACTGATAGGGGTAAGCCAGCGCTGCCAGCTTTCCATACGTGACTGCGCCTGCTGTCGCAGCAAGGTTTCATCCGCCTGGAAGGCAACAACCAGATTCTGCAAAGCGTCCATTATTCGACTCCGTCCATGTCACTGTTTTCTGTGTTGGTCATCAGCGCCTGCGCCATAGCCGCGCTGTCGACGCTGAATATTTGATCTGGCAGCGTAAAACCCCGGAGTGCCAGTAACGCCAGCGGCCCACTGCCCAGTTGTGAACGCAGTACCCACTGTAGGGTCCGACCATCCGGGGCGGTAAAACTCATCATCCACTGACTGCGGTCTAGCTGCTCTCTCTTACTTTCATCCAGCCAGCGAATAAAGCCCCAGGTTCCGCTGTAATCACCAAACAGACGTGCGCCCGCATTGACGGTGGTCCATGTCAGCATGGTTCCGGGCTTGTAGGTGTCACCAGGCCAGCGGAAGCTCTGCCAGTCTGCCATCTGGTTGAAGTAGTGCAGCTTTTGTCCATCAATAGCCAGTTGCGTTTCTACCACCTGCGGTACCGGACGCGCCTGTAGCTCAAAACTGATGCCCTGACTGCCGTCGGTAAATAAGATATCCGATAGCTGGCTGAGCTGATTAATCGCCCGCAGGAAGGCTGGATTAAAGCTCAGCCCCTGGCTATTAACCTTATCCGGCACCCACTGGCTGCCCTCCTTATGCAGCACACCGCCGAGTTCCGTGGTCAGGAAGCGCTCAATGCGTCCGCTGTCCTTACGCACAAACTCAGCCAGCATTGGCAGAGAGGAATCACTCTTGCTGATAGCGAATGGGAAACGTCCGTCAAATGCCGTATGCCAGTTCGCCACCACGGAGCGACTCCATTTGTCATTCAGGCTCGCTGCCGATGGCTGAAGCACAGTTTCCCAGGCCTGGGTCAGTGGCTGCACAAACATGGTGCTGCCAAAACCACTCCACTCTTCGCCCAGGCTTGCAGCAATCAGGCTGCCGTACTGCTGGGTGTCGGTCAGGTCCACGCTTTTGCCCTGGAACACGGTCTGCGCCAGGCTCTGCATCATTTCCTGAGGGTCAGAGGCGCTGGCGACCTGTTGCAGACGCAGACGCACACGGGTGATACGGGTAAGATACGTTTGCAGGCTCAGTGAGTTGTCAGCCGACATAACGTTGCTGCCTTTGTTTTTACCCATAAGTGCCAGCAACGGTCCAAAGGTTTCATCCAGTGGGCCCTGCGGGCCTGAGGCTGACTGGTCAATTACCGGTTTGTCCTTCCCGCCTACCAGGTCTTTAGCCGATTTGATGATGGAGTCCGACAGGCCTTCACTCTTCTGGCCGGTCTGCCCCTGCCAGGCGAGGGTGTTCATCAGGGCAATCAGCGGTGACTGGCGAACATCACTCATCAGCGTCAGCTGGTCGGTGACGTCTGCAATATTGTTTGCCGGATTAAGTTGCAGGCTGTTGAGGAAGCTCAGCCAGCTACCGGCAAAGTCGGTGAAGTAGCGTTCCGTCAGACGTGCTTTCAGTGCTTCCGGCGACAGGTCTGAGGAGACGGCTTTCCGGCTGTCGCTCAGCACCCAGTCAATTTCATCGCGGCGGGAGTTCGCCGCTTTCTCAATGGCCTGCTGAATACCTCCCTCCCAGGCCTGACGGGTGAACATGCCCGGCACAACCTCATCGGTGGTAAACAGGCGACGGGCATCGGTACCGCCGGTCATGTCCTCCAGAGACACATCGGCGAAGTTACGACGCACGGATTTGAGCATGTTCTCGTACAGCGTACTTTCCGCGTTGCGCCGTCCAATTTGCTGCAACAGCACCTGGCGGCTCTGGCTGACCAGTTGCGCATCCGGTGTGGTTTTCCACTGTGGCTGCGCTGGCAGTTCGGTGATGTAGAAAGCCCACAAATCTGGTGACAGGCTTTGCCACAGGCCAGCTGAGATGCCTAAACGCGTCGGCTGCACGGTTTTCATGGTTTGCGCGTAGAATGCACCATCAGCTTTATCCGGCCGGGTCATCATCAGCCAGGCTTTCAACTGGTCATAACCCGGTTTCGCCATCTGTGTCCGCTGGTCGCTGTTGGGTGCCGAATTGACCAGCGCAATGAGCTTCTGCTTAAGCGCTTCATTTGCCGGGTCACGTATCAGACGGTTGTTCGCCACCCCGTACCAGGGCAGCATTGCGTCAAGCAACTGCTGATCATGGTTCAGACCAAAGCGCTGGTACCACGGCGCACCGTCCTGAATATGGTGCAGCAGGCGACCGGCATCATTACGCAAAGCATGCAGGGCAGTCAGTTGGTAATCCGATACAGAAGGGTGCTCCACCAGAGCATGAGCCTGCTGTGCAACAGAAACTATTTGTGACCGGTTGACCGCAAACGACAGCAGCGTCCCTCCCCCCCAGACACTGATGATGGCCATCAGTGTCCAGGCCATCGCCCGTTCCCACCGCATACCGACACGACGGCCATGTACGCGGGTGCAGTCGTCGACAATCCCCTGCCAGGTTGCTGGCAGAGTCAGGGCATGACGCTGTGATCCATAATTCTCAGCGTCGGCTGTTCCCGCTGACATTCCGGCAGGTTTCTTCTCCGACAGGCTGAACATCAGACCACGCAGCGGGACGCGCTGCTGAGAAACAAAGAGCCATGGCTGCAACTGCTGAGCCCAGCGGGCAATAGCACCGTCGTTCAGGTGCTGGCTCAGGCGCAGCAGGAAGTCGTGGCTGCTGTTTTCCGCGACCTGACTCATCCCCTGCGTCCGCAGGGCCGGCAGCATCAGTTCCAGCTGGCGGATCACATCGTCTTCTTTTGCGCGTGGTGGAAAGCTTGCGCCTACCGCCTGCTCAGGACGCGTACCCTGCGACCAGTGACTGCTGCACAGTTGCCACAGCCAGACCGGAGCGGAATAACGCAGCAGTTCGCTGATTTTTTCCAGGCCGCGTAAATCGCTGTCGCTGATATGTGGGGTCAGCTTAAGCGACTCGGGCAGTACACGGATAATCCCGTCCAGAGGGCGCCCGCGGCGTAGTTTACGCAGCGCTGTGTATTTTTCGCGGTCAGGCTCCGATGCCAGGCTGCCGCCATAAATCAGCACGGTGCGGTTGCCTTCAAGCCACTGCTGCTGTTGCAGGCCGGGTACCAGTTGCTCAATCGCGGCTTCATCGCCGGTGATCAGCAGCAGGCGGACTTTACGCCGCCAGAAGAACGAGTGCCGCCTTCTGAGATTCCTGCTCAGTGCTGAAAAATCATATTGATCCGACGCGCTTTCTTCGTTGGGATTGTTTTCACCATCAGGCGTAACGGGAGAGGGATTTTGTTGCCTGGACAACGTAAAGAACACCAGGGTGCATAATGTGGCGGTCAGAATGATGCAACCTGCCAGCACATACCAGAAATTATCGTCACCGCTACCGGACGGTAACTGCGCTGTCTGTGCAAAAATAAAGAGTATCATCAGCAGAACTGCCACGATAAGTAGTCCTGCTCCCAGTGGCTTTGAAACCTTTTTCATGCCGGTTATTCCTTTCCGGAGTGTCGTGCAACCCTGATAAATTCCGGGCGCTGAAGACGGGCTGTAATTCGTCTCAGCAAAATGGCCAGCCCAGGCAATGTCACAATCATTGAAAGCAGAAGAAGAGAGATCCCTGCCCAGGAGAATGCAGTTGAAGGGAAATAGCGGATCATCAGACTGTACAGCCCAGCATTAAGCAGTAATGCCATAAGAACAGATCCCCCGGGAAAGGGAGGCTGAATCACGAAATGATCATGCCCGACTGCAGGAACGGCGTTTCCGAGCGACACAGCCCAGGCATCGTCTTCACCTTCGAGAAGAAGCCACTGGCTGGCGGGGCCATAAGCAGCCATCTCAGCCGCAGCGCCAGTCATTGCCCAGCCAGCAAGACCGCCATACCGGACACTGGCGGTGTCATAGTCAATGACACCGCCAGTGCCAATGCTATCGTACAAAGGAACCGACAGATCATTCAGCACCCTGCTCACTGACTGTCGTGGCGCATCTGAGAGCCCACTGTGCCAGACAAGGTGTTTCTTGCTGGCAGACGTGAGGGCCATATCCCGTAATTCAGTGAGTTCCGTTGCAAGCATACGGGTGTTGAGCGGCATCGCCCGGAAAAGCCGTAATGCATTTTTTTGCTCACTCGGATTCAGCATCGATGGTGGCATCAAAAATAACGCGCTGGCAAATTCCGGCAGAACATCATTGGGCAAACGATAGTGCATTGCCAGTACCAGTACGGGCCGCTTTGTTGACGCCACAAACTGATTCCAGTCATCAAAGGATGAGTCTACGTCCTGAAAATGAATCTCAGCTTTCCAGGGAGGGGAACCTGCTGACCAGATACGATAGAATGACTGAGATTCACGGTCTTTGTCGCTACCGTTGGTCTGAACAATAATCTGGAGTGGGCCGGAAGAATATCGCCGCCGAATCGAGGGCATTATCTGAGCAATGAGATGACGAAGCAGCTGCTCAAAACGTGAAATACCGGGTGTAAGCGGTTCGTCTGGCAACATCGTGAGAGGCGATGTGTCTGCACTTTCCTCTTCCTGCGTATGTGCGAGACGATCTAACAGTCCCGTATCGGCAGTAATGAAAACATGGCTGAGAATGACAAGATGCTGTTGTGCACGTAAGCGCCACTTCAGACGCATGTTCCGGCACCACTCATTCCAGTTCCAGACACGAACTGCCAGCATTTCCTGCCTGAAAGTGTAGACCGCGATGGCTGCCGAAATGCCCGCAAATGTCCAGGCCGTCAGTGGCAACCAGGCCCCACTGCTCAATGAAAGTAACCCTGTCGCCGGAGATTTCAGTACAGCAACAAGCAGCCCGGTGAAAAGTCCGAGAATAATAATCAACAGACAGTTCCACGGTGACCAGGATGGTGCCTGCTCTTTTTCAGGCACTTCCGGAAGAGACCATCCCATCAGCCAACCTCCATATCCGGCATACTTGCGATGACACTCGAACCACACTGCGTCTTGCAGCCATGCAATACAATTCCACGCCCGTTTTCTTCATACGCAGAAACATCGCATTCAATAATTTTATTCATACCGTGTTCCGGGCAACTGACGGTATCATTCAAAAGTGCGGCATTTTTACCGGATATATCGAAACTGGATGAGGCTGATGTGACTTTGCCACCATGCGTAGTGGCATCCCCTAAAACGACGACAAATTTCCCCATTTGCTAATCCTTTAATTCGAAGAAAACAACTGACTATATAGCGTTGAATTTTAGCAAACTCACTGAACAACAACCTACCGAAGTGTGTTTATGCTTTATTTACAGCTCTATATGCTGGCAGCTTACTTTGCTCTTTATAAAATTCATCAACAACAGTGTCCTGACTAATTAAATCAGGTTCAGGTACTTTGTCTGGCTCTCCACTGGAGAGATAAGGATCCTCTCCCTGCGTCCAGTCCGCTTTTCGCCGTAAATCTGCCATAAATTCTTTATCCCAGGTTGCATCGCAATACCCAATCGGTAAATCATATGCCACCACCTGAGACATGAAATCAGCACGCATAGGAAGAGTACTATGATCCGTGGGCTGAGAAACATAGGTTCTTATGCGAAGATCCTTTTCTTCAAATGTCTCCTTACGGGTCACAGGCACCATTCGGGGCTCAGATTCAGTTCCCACATTTTTAAATCCAATCACAATATCCTGATTGGGGTATAAATTGATGTAATTGTCATAGGTATTGTCGTTTTTTAGATTTTTATCCGGATTAATTTCCCCCCAGCCATCTATCTGTATGTCATCGTGTTCAGCTCCAACACGTGATACATCAAAATTAGCTAATTTTGCAGCATCTATAGGTTAAGGTACCTTTTCGGCATTAATAAAAACCGTTTGCCATTCCGGAGGATCTGGATAGGTGAAACTACTGCTTTGATACTTGTCGCCTTTATCATCCCAGAACGGTTTACCATCCGGCAATTTTGCAAAAGGTGTTGCGGGATTTGGCGCTTCGCCACATGGAGTACTGCGAGCCAGCATGCGCTGAAATAAATTTCCCTGATGCTTTTTCAGCAGAGGATGAGGCTGCCCCTGAGAATTATTGGGTAATCCCTGCCAGCCAATTGAGCGTAGCGGACGTGACCCCATAACTCGATCATGAGGACAGAAGTAAATATAAGTGCGTCCGTGGTTATCTCGTTCGGCAAGACTGCTGCCACTTTCACTGGCAAGAGCGACATCTGGTCGCCAGTTCTTTTTATCTGCCGTCTGTCCGACACAAAGCCCTTCATAGCCCAGTGATGATAAATGATTTTTTCTGGAAGCCACCTTATCAATGATGGCAGATAACGTATTCTGCCGCCCTTCTGGCGAAATGCACTCATCTGCCGGAAGTGACGCCCCATTAAGATCGTTATGATCCAGTGCATAAGGAGAATTAAGTACAAATAATGCATCAGGTGCATTCCTGGCTATCGCTACCGCAGCCATTGCAACCATGGTTCCCTGGCTGTGAGAAATAATGGTTACTGTATCTTTGGGATATTTATTACGAATACTGTCAACCAGGTCTGCAAGGCGTTTTGCAGCATGCGCGTAGTATTTTCGCGGTGGCGCATTGGTTAACAGGCGATCTTTGTCTTCATTAAACCACTGGACTTTGATACCTGCTACTCTCTCTTTAAACCCTGTCTCACTCCATAAAGAGTGCAGATTATTTGTACCGTTCTGGAATGGCCCGCCGCCCCAGAAAAATGGCCCCTGAGCAATAATATTTTCATGAGGCATGCCTTGCCTTTTTAAGTGATGGTAATCAACGCCTTTCCTATTGGCTAACGGTATATCATATTTATCTTCATTACCTTTAGGTGAAGCATACCCCCAGTAAAAGCGAATGACTGGAGAGGTTTCCTTCTTAGGCGCAGGCAAATCTCTTTCTATAAGAGGTTCAATCTCTATTTTTTCATCAGAAAAATATTTATTAGCCACCAGTTTATAATCAGTCCCTTTTAATCCAAGTCTCTTATTCAGGCCTTCACAAATTTTGTCCTCAGCAATTGAAAACCATTCTCCTGTCGAGTTAACACCATGTACAAGAATAATAATTCCAGGCAAATGTGGAGGTAAATCACACCCACCTCTGATTTGGCAATTTTTATGAGAGGGAAATGAACGCCAGGAAGGATGCCCATTATCATCAAACTTACATTCAAGTTCCCGAACAGGTTCATAATTATTGTTCATTTTTCACCACCTCCTTTTTCCCATTTGACTCATTAGTATATGTGATGGTTTTAGCTTTAATATTTTTATTACATTGATATTTAACATCAATACTTGACGTTGAAGGCTTCGGAAATTTAATTCCATCTTTATAAACTTCATCTTCAATCCTAATCTGGATTTCAGACAATTCGTTTGCCATTAAATTCCTTTCCTCATGTGTTTTCGGTGGCGTTAATGTTCTGAGATAGTCGAATATATGAAATCTAGGTCCATACTCGTTTGCATAGGGCATTTTTTTTCTTATCAGTTCTTCTTTCACTAACTCATCAATTTTTTTCTGCCAGTCATCATAAACACTGATTAAATTGCCGTCAGAAAACCTTAATTTATTCACTGAGCTAAGGTCATTGAGACCTGTAGGGCGAGAATAGCTATCCTCCGTTTTAGACTCATCCCTTAGATAAACACCATCATTAGCCACTACTACTTTAAGCTGACTAAAACGTTCTGGGGTGCTGTATTCCATAGCTACAATTTTATATATAAATGTGTTCCCATGATCTGCTGAAAAGAAGAAAAACACAGGGCAACCTGTTTCTGACCTTCCACTACCACAATATTGTCTGGTAGATGCGCCAGGGAATGCCAGATAACCATTATCTGCCCCATTAATAATAGAGCCTTGATAAGCCGCAATATTATTTCCCCGGCGATATGAGAAATCATAAAAATCGTTATCCCATCCCAGGTGTGTTTTTATTCCCCTCTGAGAGTCATTGTAATATACTTGTCCACCCCTATCACAGGATATGTAGTTTTCCAGCGTCAGGTATCGATTTTTATCTATGCGATAAATAATTTGAGCAGGAGCATCTGTTTCAACTTTTCGTGACTCTTCTACCTTCTGAGAACCGCTCATTCCTCCCAGACCCACCCCAAAACTGGCTCCCATACTGGCTCCGGCCAGGAACTGTAAGCCTTTATAAATGGCATACAGGAATACACCAATAATGGCTATAATTGTAAGGACTTTCCTGTCTGACTGATTCCATCTCATCTTAATTCGCCTTTACTAAGCTGATAATCATATTGCCGATAACATCAGAAGAATTGAGTGACGTTGCTCCAGAAGCATCTGTAATACCGGAAACAACAGAACCATCTGGCATGGTGATTTTGTACGCTTTACCTGGTATAGGTTCTTTTGTCAGCGCATTTCTGATGACAAATTTCTCATCAAACGTAGAAGGTTCAAACGACTTCATCACCCCCTGCATACTGCCTATGTCCGCTTTCCTGATACCCGCGTTCTTAATCGGCAGCTTACCCGGACCACCAATCTCAACATTCCCGCCTTTGATTTTGATGTAGCCGCCACCGCATATCAGCGTCAGCTCGTCCTGTGCTGTAATGACTATTTTCCTGCCGCTTGAAATATGCGTATCCTGTGTGGACCATGTGGTGATGTTTCCGCCCTGCGCCTGAATATCAATATCGTTTTGCGAGCTGAACAGTTTTGCCCCTTCACGGCTGTACAGGCTGAGTTGTTTACCGGCCGCCAGCGTAAAGTCCTTCTGCGCACCAACATCCAGCTGTTTACCCCCTGTCAGCGTAAGATTATCACTGACTGATAGCTGCATAACTTGCAATGACACTCGCACCACACTGCGTCTTGCAGCCATGCAATATAATTCCACGCCCGTTTTCTTCATACGCAGAAACATCGCATTCAATAATTTTATTCATACCGTGTTCCTGGCAACTGACGGTATCATTCAAAGTGCGGCATTTTTACCGGCTATATCGAAACTGGATGAGGCTGATGTAACTTTACCATCATGCGTAGTGGCATCCCCTAAAACAACGACGTATCTACTCATTTAATAACCATACTCCTTTGCCTTTTCTCGAATAATTTCCTCGATACCCGTTTCCCGACTTATCATTGAAGGTTCATTAATTCTTTCAACAACCCCAGTGTTCATATAAGGGTCTGCGCCAGTGGTCCAATCAGCAAGATATCGGAGCGTTGAAAGAAATTCTTTATCCCATGTAGCATCGCAGTAACCTATCGGTAAATCATAAGCTACTACTCTGGTCATAAATTCCTTGTTTCCGGGCAGTGTGCTGTGATCTGTTGGTTGAGAAACATAAGTTCGTAACCTTTTATCTTTTTCTTCGAAAGTTTCCTTCCTTGTTATCTCTTGCACATAACCACTTGGAAGCTCCTTATAGCCGATTACGACATCTTGGTTTGGATATAAATTGACATAGTTATCATATGTATTGTCATTTTTCTTTCCAGTTTTAGGGGCTATCTCACCCCACCCATCCTGTTGTTTTGAGCCATGCTCTTTACCTACTCTGGTTTCGTCAAATTCGGCCAGCTCACTGGGATTAATAGGCTCAGGGACTTTCTCTGCATTTACAAACACTGTTTGCCATTTTGGAGGGTCAGGATATGTAATGCTACTACTTTGATATTTATCACCATCATCATCCCAAAATGGTTTTCCATCAGGTAAAGTACCAAATGGTGTCTGCTTATCAGGATAAGAACCGCATGGCGTATTCCTGACCAACATCCTCTGGTACAAATTATTTTTAAATTTCACAATTAATGGATGTGGATTACCATTTTTATCATTAGGTAGCCCTTGCCACCCTATCGAGCGAAGCGGTAATGACCCCATAACTCGGTCATGAGGGCAAAAATAAATATACGTTCTGCCATGATTATCACGCTCTTGTATTTTTCCAGCCCGTATTACATTCTCACCTTCAGGCTTCCAATTCGTTTTATCAGTAAACTTGCCTACACATAACCCTTTATAACCCACAGAGGACAGATGCGTGGATTGCTTTGCAATTTTTTCAATTATTGATGATAATGTATTTTCGCGTCCGCTTGGAGAAATTCTCTCTTTCTGAGGAATTGAAAGCTCATTAAGCTGGCTATTATGCATTGCATAAGGTGAGTTTAATATAAAAAGAGTATCTGGCCCTTTTTTTGCTAATGCGACTGCGGCTAGCGAAATCATTGTCCCTTGGCTATGAGAGATAATACTAACCGTATCATTTGGATATTTATCCCGGATAAGGTCTAAAAGATCTGCTAATCTCTTAGCTGCATGTGAATAGTATTTTCTTGGTGGAGCATTTGTTAAAAGTCTATCTTTATCTTCATTGAGATACTGAAGTTTTGCTCCAGAGATTCCCGCCAGATTCTCATCGAATCCATAGTCACTCCAAAGCGAGTGTAAGTTATTCGTGCCATTTTGGAATGGGCCACCTCCCCATATATATGGCCCTTTTTTTTGAATGTCATCTTGTTTTATACCTGTTCTTTTCATTTCATGATAATCTTCACCATCCGCATTAGCTAACGGGATAATATATTTATCCTCTTCCCTCCTCACAGAAGAATACCCCCAATAGAATCGAATGATTGGAGAGCGCTCAGAATTTTCAATAAGTTTTCTACGAGCTAAAGGTGAAGGTGACGAGTTACTTTTCCCTTCCTCCTTCTCACAATCTGTACTATATTTGTTCGGCTTCAATTCAAATTGAGAACCATTGAGCCCTAACCTGTCATTTAATCCTTTGCAGAGAGACTCTTCCGCATTTTGATACCATTCACCTGTCGAGTTAACCCCATGGACGAGTATTATCAAACCAGGGAGATGAGGAGGTAAATCACATCCTCCGCGGACCTTTATATTTTTATGAGAAGGGCATGAACGCCATGAAGGTTTTCCATTGTCGTCATACTTTAACTCTAAAGCCCTGGTTGTATCTGTTTTTTCACTCATTAGAAGCATCCTTTTTTATCTATTAGACAAGCCGCCACTTATCTTATTACTGGGACACCATGTGATTGGAGGATATATATAATGAAATATGATAAAACCACACACATACACCACTTGCCTGCTTTTTTCCACCCACCATTAATAGGTTTATGCAAAAAGCCAACAAAAATATATAAGATGCTACCAATTACAAGAGAATATAAACACATTATAAAGAGTATTAATCCTAACATATGTATTCCATTAATATTATTTAACGACCGGTAAGTGTTATTATCATATCATCTATCAAATCCGAAGAATTAAGCGTCGTTGCGCCCTGCGCGTCTGTTATACCAGTGACAACTGACCCGTTTGGCATAGTTATTTTATAGGCTTTTCCTGGAAGCGGCTCTTGGGTTAATGCATTTCTGATGACAAATTTCTCATCAAACGTAGAAGGTTCAAACGACTTCATCACCCCCTGCATACTGCCCGTGCCCGCTTTCCTGATGCCCGTGTTCTTAATCAGCAGTTTACCCGGACCACCAATCTCAACATTCCCGCCTTTGATTTTGATGTAGCCGCCACCACAAATCAGCGTCAGCTCGTCCTGTGCTGTAATGACCATTTTCCTGCCGCTTGAAACATGCGTATCCTGCGTGGACCATGTGGTGATGTTTCCGCCCTGCGCCTGAATATCAATGTCGTTTTGCGAGCTGAACAGTTTTGCTCCTTCACGGCTGTACAGGCTGAGTTGTTTACCGGCCGCCAGCGTAAAGTCATTCTGCGCACCGACATCCAGCTGTTTACCCGCTGTCAGCGTCATATTATCACTGGCTGATAGCTGCATATCTTCGCCGCTCACCAGTGCCATGCCTTTTGGCGCACTGCCCAGAATCACCTCTTCATGCAGTTGTTCGATTTTCTGCTTCAGGAGTTTTTGCTGACGGCCAACATCGGCAGCCAGAGCCTGAGCCTGCTGTGCGCAGGCAGCAAGGGATTCCATTTCCACTAATGCTGCTGAAAGCCGTGCGAGTGCAGGCTCCATCTCCAGCACCTGCCCCTGCGCCTTCGCCTGGCCGTCAGCACTGATAAAAATCCCCTTCTGCGCCCGGATGGCGCCCCAGCTGTCGGTTCTGAGCTCAAACCCCTCGCCGCGCTGCTGTTTCTCGCTGTCGACCAGATGGCCGAGATTCAGCTGGCTCTTGCCGCCGTACTCCGTGCTGACCTTGATATGCTCTTTCCCGCGCTCGTCGTCGAGGCGGATTTTGTTGTTCGCCGGCGTACGCAGCACGTTACGTCTGTAGTTGCGGATGGTGACGTGGTCGCCGTGCGCCGAGTCGTGCAGCACGCCGGCAATGTACGGTCGGTCCGGGTTGCCGTCCTCAAAACCAATCGCCACCTCAGTGCCTGCCAGCAGCGGCAGGTGCAGGCCGTAGGTGTCCCCTGCGTACGGCCGGGACTGACGGACCCACAGGCTCTCGAACCCGGTCTCCCAGTTCTCACGGTCAAACAGCATGTTGACGCGGTAGCGGCCGTCTTTATCGATATGCCCGTAGGTGTCATTTTCGGTGGTGCTCGTGACGCGGGCCGGTAAGGTACCGGCCATCACCGGACGTGAACCAGGCTCAGGGCGGAAACTGAAATCCGGGCTGTCCGGGATACCGTCAAACCTGACGCAAAAGTCCGCATCACGCTGCGCATGGCTGTGCATCGCCGTGACAACCACGCCCTGGTTAAACACTTCTGCCACTTCGTACCCGCCGGTGACTTTCAGCAGCATACCCGGAGAGAGCTCCGGACAACTGGTGAAGGCAACGGTCTGCGTCTGGTCATTCAGGTAGCGTTCGTGACGGATGCGGGCGTAAAACGCCCCGGACTCCGCTGCCGGTTTGCGGTCATATGCGCTGCCCGGCGTCAGGTAGTTATCCGCCCAGTGATAGGCCTCACCGTACGTGGTGACATCCCCGCGGGTCGCATCCACCAGGGTGTTCATATCCTGCGTGGCCTGACGGTAGTTGTAGTCGCGGGTGCTGACCTCCTTCTGGACCACCTTATGACGGCACTCCATATCCCACACCGAGTCCACCCCCTGCGAGTGCTGCCCTGACGGCGGCACCGACGGCAGCGTCAGGCCTTTCTCATATCCCTGCCGGCTGTCGTAAAACTCCACCACGTCAATGTTGAGGCGCGTGTCGGTGGTGAAGCGGAACCAGATACCGACCTCACCCAGCAGGCGGGTGATAAAGTGCAGGTCGTCCTCAGCGTACTGCATCACCTGCTCACGGCGCGGATACTCTTTTGAGAGTGAGAACAGGAAGTCCTGGCCGCGCATGCCGTGGCGCTCGCGCAGGATTTTCTCCACAATCTGCGGGACGGACATGTCCTGGTAGACGGCGTTCTGGTGCGAACGGCTGAGCAGGGCCAGACGCGGCTCAAGCGTCACTGCGTAACGGGTTTCATCCTTTGAGGTACCCAGACGTTCAAAACCCGTGACCACGCCCTGAATCACCCGCACCGGCTGCTGTATTTTGATGCCGTAACCCTGGTCAACCGGGGCCTGAAGCGTCAGGGAAGCCGCTTTCATCAGCATCATCTCTTTGCTGATGGCATGGTCCGCGCTGGTGAATTCAGTACGGTAGCTGAACGGCGTGCTCAGGGCTTCATCACCCTCAAACGCCAGCACATCAAGCCCTGCATCGCAGCCCTTCACCGACAGCAGGTGATGGCTGTGGCTGAATCTTAGCGGGGGATTATTGCTCATGCGTGCACTCCTTCTGTCCGGTCAAACTCGAGCACTATGCCCTCTTCCTCATCCCAGCCCAGCGTCAGGGTATGCGGCTTCTGCCCCGCTGCCATATGCATCAGCAACTGCTGGCTCAGCACCGGCAGAATCTGCTGGTTCAGCAGGCTGTCAACATTGCGTGCCCCGGTGTCCGGCAGCAGGCAGGCATCAGTCAGCGCGTCGTACAGGCTTTCGCTGATATGGGTAGTCATACCGTAGTGACGGTTGAGGCGTTTACTGACCTGCGCCAGCTTCATTTCCACGATGGTGCGCATCGCTGCCTGCGCCAGCGGACGGTAAATCACCGTCTGGAAGCGCGCCAGCAGCGCGGGCTGGAAGTGGTCCCG
>OIFK01000214.1_pt1 | contig 37404 bp, 51 predicted proteins | sample 1582071 | NCBI WGS metagenome assembly OIFK01 (sample SAMN07501052, study PRJEB24779) | human gut metagenome | isolation source: stool | host: human infant | place: USA: Pittsburgh, PA | reverse complement strand
CTAGCAAACAGCCAAGCAAACGGGGAGCAAGACGGTAGCGAAACGTCTAGCAACCTGCTAGCAAACAGCCAAGCAAAAACGTGGCATAAAACCGATACCTATACCGATATACCCTTCCCGACCCCTCCCGCCGGCAAACCGAAGCAAACCGGAACCGAACCGCCGGACGCCGGCTACGAGCGGCTCGCCGAAACCTATCCCGGCACCGTCGGCACGAAAGGCCGCAAACCCGACCTCGAAGCCCGAAGCCTGTACGCGAAAATCGCCGAGGACCCCGCCCAGCTCGCCCGACTCCAATCCGCCGTCCGCCGATACCGGCGAGCCGTCAACGACGGCCAAATCCGCACGGGACACATCCCACGGCTCAACACATGGCTCCGCGACCAATGGCAGACCTGGGCACCCGAACCCACCACACCAACCCGACCACACCGCCACACCTGGGACTGCGAACACGTCCACCGGCTCATGGACCCCCACGAAAACGAATACGACCACACCGGCAGCCTCAGAGACGGCCATCCCAGCGAATGGTGGCAAGCATGCCAGGCATGCGCGGAAAACCTCAACCAACGAACCAGCAAGGAGAAGCAATGAGCGACTACCAGAGCAACCAGATCAAGCTCATCAACACGAGCCTGATCGACCCGCACCCGGACAATCCACGCAAGAACATCGGCGACGTGTCCGACCTCGCGGCCAGCATCAAGGCCAACGGGCTGCTCTCACCCCTGTCCGTCGTCCCAAACGGCAAACGCTACAGGGTCATCGCCGGCCACCGCCGCCTCGCCGCGTGCAAACAGGCCGGCACCGGCGCCGTGCCCTGCTTCGTGCTTGACCTCGACCCGCTCCAGCAGCTCGAAGCCATGGTCACCGAGAACTGCCAGCGGGAACAACTCACCGTCCTCGAGGAAGCCGACGCCATCCAGGGCATGCTCGACCTCGGCGCCACCGCCGCGAGCGTCGCCCACAGGCTCGGCCGAAGCGCCGACTACGTGCGTGACCGCAGCAAAGCCGCCAGCATCCCCGCCGAAATCCGCCGGACCCGCAGCGACTTCGACCAGCTCACCATCGGCCAGCTGATCGCCATCGCACGATACGACGGCCAGCCGGACCGTCAGGAGCGCCTCGCACGCGCCGCCGGCACCTCGAACTTCGACTACATCCTCCACAACATCGAACGCGAGGACCGTGACCGCCGATGGCTCGAATCGGTCGCCGCGCTCCTCGGGGACGAAACCACCGGCCTTAACCTCATCCCGGAACCGGAAAAACCGTTCAACGACCCCGAATGGCGTTACGACGGCTGGGTCGGCGCGGCCTCCGGCACACCCGAAGAGACGTTGGAGTACCTCCGGGAGCAACGACCCGACGCGGTCTCCATCCACGAGGAGACCCGCCAGATCTACCTGTGGCACCGTCGGGACCGGGCCGCCGCCTGTGCCGAGGAGGAACGACGGGCGCTCGAACGGGCCGAACGCGACGCGAGGTTCCATGCGCTCGAGGAATACGCCGCCGCCTCCGCCGACAAGCGCATGGCATGGCTGCACGCCAACCTCCACGCCATCAAACGCGCCAGACTCATCGAAACCACGGCAAGGCTCGGACTCCTGCAACTCGTCGACCCGGACCCGGACGGCTTCACCAAGGCGCTCTCCACATGGGACGACGTCAACTGCGGCCGCATGGAATACGAGAAGATCACCGGCATCCCCGCCGCGGACGCCCCGCACGCCGCCCACACCAGCCTGCAGACCTCCGACTGGCCACTGGAAGCCGTATCCATCCTCGCCAGCCGCATCGAATGGTTCATCGAACCATCCGACTGGTCCGGACGCGACGGCGATACGGCGCGCATCATCATCGGCTACTACCGGATCCTCGAGGACCTCGGCTACGAGCCGGCCGACGACGAGACCGAACACCTCGACCGGCTCGTCGCCAATATCACCGAAGCGGCCCAGTCCGACGACGAAGACGAGGAGGCCGACGAATGACCAAGGAACGACTCGGCCGACTCGCCCAACTCCTCACCGACACCGCCGAAACCGCAGCCACCATCGAACTGCGAGCGCTCGCCGACGGTGAGCGCGATGGCGGTATCGCGGTGATGGCGTCTGGTTTGAGGGCGAATTGTTCGGCGTGCATGGTTTTGGTCGATGCCCTGATGCGGGAGGGGGTGTCTTGTGGGTGAGTTCGAGGAATCGAAGCGGATTGCTCTGGAACGTCAGGGATGGCATTGCCTCCGATGCGGCGTGAATATCCATGATCCGTCCCGTTGGCCTGGGCGCAGTGGCCATCATAGGCAGTTGCGTCGTGCGGCGGATCCGGATGTACGGCACAGTCCGGCGAACATCGTCGAGTTGTGCGGCAGCGGTGACACGGGTTGCCATGGGTGGGTCCACCGGCATGTGGCGGAGGCGGAACGAGTGGGGCTGATCGTGCCGTTCGGCATGGATCCGCTCGCCATTCCCGTGCGTGACTGGCGGGGGAAGTGGTTCCGGCTCAACCAGGACGGGACAGCCGTCGCACTCACCCAGACCGAAATCATCCTCCTCCAGACGAAAGGAAACCAACAATGAGCGAAGAAGCGACCAAGCCGGACGTGCTCCTGTGGCTGGACTTCGAGACCACCGGCATCGATAGGGCGTCGTCCCTCCCGTTGGAGGTCGGCATGGAATGCACCGACGTGCTGGGCGAACAGTCGTATGGTTCGCTGCATCGCATCATCCGCCCGGCCGGTCTGGACCTGTTGGACATGAGTCCGATCGCGTTCTCGATGCACACCGACAACGGGCTGCTGTACGAGTTGCTGAACGGCTCGCGCAACAACGATGGCGTGGGCGCCGTGGCGAATGCGGTGGAGGAGTACCTCGACTCGCTTTCGCAACGTTTCACGCTGGTTCCGGCGGGAACGAACGTGGATTTCGACCTCGATTTCCTCAAGCGTCTGAACCTGAATCCGGACGCGTGGCTGAGCTACCGCAAGTTCGACCTGACCACGTTGCGCCGCTATCTCACGTTCCTGGATTGTCCCGAGGACCCGTACAAGGGGCATGACGGCTCGCACAGGGTGCGTGATTGCATCCGTCGCGACATCAACGACTACCGGTGGTACCGCGAACTCCTGAAAGGGGCATGGTGATGAATGCGATCGCCGCGGCGCTCCTGCCGTTCGGCGTGATCATCCTGACCGGCTTGACCGGAGGCCGGCCATGACGGTCCAGGCGCACACGGCATGGCGATACCGGAATCCCGCCGACCTGATCGGCCGGCGATGCATCGCACTCACCCGCATGGATGTCACGTTGGACGGCCCACTGGACCTGATCCGGTTGAGTCCGGTCCACGCGGTCCTGAAATACCAGGGCATCGGCCTGCACATCATCGACTGCGACCTGCGCCACCACACGAACAAGCCCGCCGACGGCATCCGGACCGTCATCATCACGGAAAGCAAACCATGAAACACATGAGAAACATCATCCATCCGCACATCAGGAAATGGCACAAGACCAGCCCATGCCCATACTGCGATGCGCCGAAACCGATCATCGAACGCTACGCCCGAATCATCGGAGCCACGACCCGCTTCTTCTGGATCGCCAAATGCCGTGGATGCCCGAACGCCATCTGGATCACAACCCCGGACGACGACATCAAAACCGCAATACGCGGATGGAACCGATACGCCAACGGAGAATGGCGCAAACGATAGGAGGAAACCGAAATGAAAAGAAAAACCAAGATGGCGCTCGCCGAACCAATGCGCCAGCTTGGCCAGGCCCTCGCCCGAATCGGCGGCCCGCCAGCCGATCCCACGAACGAACCAACAAAGGAGAACAAGCAATGAGCAACGACATCGACAAAAGCGTGGACCGCCTCAACGCGGCCGAGACCATCCGCCGCCAAGCCATCGCGCTGCAGCAACACATCGGCAAGGCGCTCGCCGACATCCAAGCCATCAGCGGCAGCGAGGACATCCAGATCAGCCACGCGCTCACCCTGGCCACGCTTCAGGCATCCAAGGCGCTCAAACACGCGCACATGATGCAGGACTCGGCCGAACTGCTCGACCAGGCCGACCAACGCGACGAAGAGAACAACATCGGCCGCATGATCAGACGCAAGATCGCCCAACAGGTCGGCGAATAAAAGGAGAGGCCCCAACCCTGTCGGGCCGAGGCCTTGGAGACCGTCTTCAACACTACTCGCCCGGAAGGACTCAGATGGGAGCATGCGGATACTGCCGGCGGCCGGCCGGCGGAACATTGTGCAGGGACTGTGCGCGACGGCTGGTCAGGGACGTGACCGTCCTGGGCCGGCTCATCCCGGAACTGCGCGCGTTGGCCGAACGCAAGGCGCGCATCGACGGAAGGGAGGGCGCCGCGAACCATGCCGTGGCCGCCCTGCCGATCAGCTGCGGCTGGATGGACGTCTATGATGAGGCGCGCACACTCATGCTGCATGTGGCCGCCCTGGGCGAGATCCGTTGGATGCTCGCCCCGGCCGGGGCATGGAAGGGCGCATGGCGGTGGATCCTCGCCAACCATACGAAGGTCACCGCCAGTCCGCAGGCCGGCTGCCTGCTCGACGGGCTCGAACGGTTCCTGCACCGTATCGACCGCGCCACCACGCCGGCCGACGGGCGCGTCACCGTGGTCGACTGCCCGTCCTGCGGGCAACGGCTCGCGGTACCCGCGCACATGGATTCCGGCCGGTGCCCCGCCTGCCATGACCTGCTCGACGACCTGCAGGGCCTCGTGCGAAGCCGGCTGAAGGACCTGCATGAACGCACCTGGCAAGGCTCTCCCGCCGAGGCGGCCCTGTGGCTGACCCGCCATGCGGGCGTGCGCGTGACCCGCAAGCAGATCACGGACTGGCTGCGCCGCGGCCGCCTGCCCCATGCGCGGGCCCTGCGCCGGGGCGTATGGGTGTTCAACCTGGCCGAGCTCGTCGAGGTTGCGCAGGCCCCTGCCGCCGCGTAATATGTACATTGACTTGCACCATGCCCCACAGGGCTGGTGCTTTCCTGTTCAAGGAGCCCCCGACCATGGGCAATCCCCGCTACGCCAACGGCCACCGGCGCCGTGAGGTGCAGGCCTACTGGCGTGCGCGCAAGGCCGACTGCTACATCTGCGGCCGGCCCATCGACTACACCCGTCGGCCGCCGGACCCCTGGAGCTATGTGGTCGACGAGACCGTGGCCATCGCCAACGGCGGCCGCGTCTGCAAGGCGAACAGCGGGCCGGCGCACCGCTGGTGCAACGCGGTCAAGGGCACGCACACGCTCGCATGGGCCCGCGCCGAGGTACGCCGCCGGCTCGCCGGCCACCGTCCAAGCGCCGTCGTCGCCGCCGACTGGGAGTCGGACGACTGGTGACCCCACGGGACCATACCCCCCACCCGGTTCGGGGGGCGACCTCGTGTGCAGCGCCGATACCTCTCCCCGCGAAAAAATATCGTCACCCGCACCCCGCCGTCCCAAGGAGGCAGGCCATGCCGTCCAGAACCTGCGCGCGCTGCGGCGCCGCAATGCCCAGAAACGCCAGCGCGAGACGCAAATACTGCTCCGACACGTGCCGCAAGCTCGCCTCCAAACGCCGTGCCCGCAACGGCGCCGCACCGGCACCATCACCGTCACCGTCACCGTCACCCGGGCCGGCCACCTACCGCGACCTGCTCGAAGTGTCGCGCACGGCCCTCATGCGCAACCTCAAGGACACGCACTGCCCGGCCACCGCCGTGGCCGGCCTGAGCAAGCAGCTGCTCGCAGTCGGCAAGGAGCTGCTCGAACTCGACGGCGACAAGGAGCCCGATCCGATACTCGACGACCCCGAGGAGATGACGGATGGCATCGAAGACGAACCCTTCGACGCCGAGGCTCTCTGAGGCCGCCCGGGTCCTGAACATCCCCGAAGGCGTCACGGCCAGCGGCTTCGGCCGCGTCCGCCGCGTCGCCGAACGCCTCGACATCCACTTCGACCGATGGCAGGAAGGCATCGGCACGCTCATGCTCGCCAAACGAGCCGACGGCACCTACGCCTCAAGCGTCGGCGGCATCGGCATGTCGATCTGCCGGCAGACCGGCAAGACCTTCACCGTCGGAACGATCATCGTCATCCTGTGCCTGACCACACCAAACCTCAAGGTCATCTGGACAGCGCACCGCACACGGACCTCGGCCGAAACGTTCAAGTCGATGCAGGCGCTCGTCAAACGGCCCGGCCTCGCCAGACACTGCAAGGCCATCCGACAGACCAACGGGCAGGAGGAAATCGCGTTCGCCAACGGCAGCCGCATCCTGTTCGGCGCCCGCGAACAGGGCTTCGGCCGAGGCTTCGCCGCGGTCGACGTCATCATCTTCGATGAGGCGCAGATCCTGACCGAAAAAGCACTCGAGGACATGATCCCGACCGCCAACGCCGCGAAAAACCCACTCATCATCCACATGGGCACGCCACCCAGGCCCGTGGACCCCGGCGAAGTGTTCACCGATCGCCGCACGGCCGGTCTCGGGCACGACCCCGACAGCACATGGATCGAGTTCGGCGCCGACCGCGACTGCGACACCGCCGACCCCGACGCCTGGGCCCAGGCCAACCCAAGCTACCCGCATCGCACACCGGCCACCGCGATGCTGCGCATGCTCAAGAACCTCGGCGAGGACAGCTTCCGCCGCGAAGCCCTCGGCATCTGGGACCAAGACGGCGAACACGCCGCCATCGACCCGGAACTCTGGGCGCAGGCAGCCACACCGGAACGCGCGCCCGGAGGCTGGACCGCCATGGCCGTCGACATGCCGCCACACCGCGGCTGGATCACCATCGGCGCATGCCAAGCCTACGAGGACGGCACCGCATACATCGACGTCGCCGCCCTCAAAGGCGTCAGGAAACACGGCACCAAATGGCCCGTCGACTTCCTCGCCCGCCGCTGGCCGCACCTCGCCGCCGTCGTCATCGACGCCCAAAGCCCGGCCACCGTGCTCATCCCGCCACTCAAAGCCGCCGGCATCGACGTCACCGTCACCAGCGCGTCCGACATGGGCAAGGCATGCGGGCGCCTCCTCGACATGCTCCAATACCACGAACTGCGGCACAAGCCGGACGTGCGCCCGCTCGACCAGGCCGTCGCCGGCGCGACCGTCCGCAAAATCGGCGTCGAAGGCGCGTTCGGCTGGAACAAACTCGGATCCGACGTCGACATCAGCCCGCTCGTCGCCGCCACCCTCGCCTTGCACGGCGCCGTCACCAGCACCCGCCGGCCGGGCGACGAACCAGAACAAAGGATGATCGAACTGCCATGACACTCCTCGAACCGCTGCCGGCCACAGTCGCCGGCCTGGCACCCGACGAAGACGACGCCTTCCGCCGCCTCGCCGCGAAAATCATCCGCCACCGCACACGCAACCGCATCCGCACCGTCTACTACAACGGCCGCAACGAGCTCCACGACCTCGGCTACAGCCTGCCACCCATCGCCAAGGACGTGGAAATCGTCGTCGGATGGCCGGAAAAAGCCATCGAAGGGCTCGCCAACCGCGTCGTGCTCGACGGCATCACCACCCAGGACGGCAGCGACCTGAGCAAACAGGTCAGCGACCTGCTGGACGCCAACGACCTCGCGCAGACCGCCGAAAACGCGCACACCGACGCGCTCGTGCACTCCTGCAGCTTCATCGCCGCCCTCCAAGGCGAGCCCGGCAGGGGAGAGCCGGCCGCGATCATCCAGGAGTTCCCCGCCGACATCGCCACCGGCACCTGGGACAGCCGCATCCACGGGCTGACCGAAGCGCTCCTGTTCGACGTGGACGAGGACGAGACCTACGGCCGCCAGATCCGCGCATGCTACCTCATGCTGCCCGGCAAACTCATCGGATGCGAGAGGCGGGACTGGCAGTGGAGCGTGTATGCGCGCACCGAATGGCAGGGCCGCCTGCCCGTCGAACTGCTCGCATACCGTCCGGACAGCAAACGGCCATTCGGCCGATCGCGCATCAGCCGGACCGTCATGAGCCTGACCGACAGCGCCGTGCGCACCTTCCTGCGCTCGGAGGTACAGGCCGAACTGTATTCGGTGCCGCCGCGATACTTCCTCGGCGTCACCGAGGACATGTTCCGCGGCAAGGACGGCATCCTCAAGCCGCGATGGCAGATCATGCTCGACCAGGTCCTCGCACTGCCACGCGACAAGCATGGCAACCTGCCACAGGTCGGCACGTTCACCCAGGCGAGCTTCGAACCGCACGCCGCGCAACTGCGCCAGACCGCGTCGATGTTCGCGGCCGCGACCAGCCTGCCGCCCGACTCGATGGGCGTGCTCACCAGCAACCCCAGCAGCGCTGAGGCGATCGACAAGGCCGTCAAGGAGCTGTGCCTGAACGCGGAAAGCTGCCAACGCCGCTTCGGGCCCGCATGGGAACGTATCATCGCCACCGCGGCCCGCATCGCCGGCGACGGGCAGGCCGCGGCGGTGTCCAGCCAATGGCGCAACCCGGCCACGCCAAGCCGCGCCGCGGCCGCGGACGCGGCCGTCAAGCTCGTGGGCGCGAACATCCTGCCCGCCGACAGCGACGTCACCTACGACATGCTCGACCTGTCCGACCGGCAACGCCAGACATTGCGGCGCGAACAACGCGCCAAACGCGCCCAGCAGGCGCTCGACCGCATCGACCAGACCATAGCCACCCAGCAGCAAGGAGCCGACAATGCGAACGGACAGCCAGCTGCCGAAGACGCAGGAGGCCCTGGACAGACGGCTCGACCAACTGCATGACGCCTACCTGCGGCGACTCGAACGCCTCAAGCTCGAATCCGGATGGAGTCTGGATTCGATATGGGCGGACGAGCACTGGTATCCGGACGACGAAAGCCGATGGGAAGCCGCCTGCAAGGAGGTCGAAAGCTACAACGACGAGGCCGCGCAGGCCTCCATCGACTACTTCGAGCAGATCCGAAGCGAATGGTCGAACCATCTCGGCGAAAGCCTGCCGGACTTCGACCGCCCGCCGCTGCCCGACGCCAACCGGACGGTCTGGAAACTCGCCGGAGGCTCCAACAACACCGACCATCCGGGCCTGCGCTACGAGGACGTCATCCCCGACGCCGACGGCCAAGTCCGCAACAAGGCCGGCCTGCGCATCGACGACCTGTGGCCCAGACACGCCGACCTCGACCAATGGAAGGCGTACCTGCGGCACGTCGTGTCCACCGGCAGCCGCATCGGCATGCTCGACCGGATCGGAGCCGACCCGTCGAAACCACGATGGGCGCGCGTGCCGGTGGGGCAGACCTGCGAATTCTGCGTCATGCTCGCATCCCGCGGCTTCGTCTACCTGACCCGCGAGACCGCCAGCCTCGGCGGCGGCTTCCACAACGGCCGATGCGACTGCAACGTCGTGCCGTCATGGGGCGAACGCCACATCGCCGGCTACGATCCGGACGCACTCTACAGGCAATACAAGGAGTGCGCCGACACCATATCCACCCTCACCACCGAAGGACGCTACCGGCGATACCTCGCGACCCTGTCCGAGGAGGCGAAGGCCAAGGCGCCCGAATACAGGAAGTGGAAACGGGACCTCGAACTCGCCGAGATGCGATGGCGCGACCGCACATGGCTCAACACCGGCCGGCCGCCGGCAATCACATTCCCCGACGACGAGCTGAAACGCGAGACCGAAACCGCGCGACCGCAGGAGATCCGCACGGCGAACCGACTTAGAAAACATGGAGTGACGCCGGCGTTCCAGGTCGACTACATCACCGTCAAAAACCCGCAAACCGGAATCGTGGAGCGGAAAGGACTCGCGGACTGGACAGGAGGAATCGAAATCAAAACACCCGACAAAGCCGGGAAAAGAACGACCATCGAACACTATCTGGCCAGCGCGTCAAAAAAACGGGACTGCACGCGACTCATCATCGACAACACCGAGAACGCATGCATGTCCGACGAACAACTCATCGAAATCGTCCAAACAATCAACCGATTCAAAAGAGGAAGCGTATACATCCTCGACCATTCCGAAAACCTCATCAGAATCAAATGAGCGCCTCGGAAGCTATCGAAAAGACGGCAACGGGGGCGCTCATGCAATTCCATTCTACCACACCGGCTGGCTACCGAAGAGGCCGAACGGAGCCGACTGTAAATCGGCCGCGCCACGCACGCCACGCAGGTCCGAATCCTGCGCCAGCCACTCACCGCGGACCCCGCACGCCGCGTCGCTAACCGTGCGTAAAAACCAAAGGAGCACCAATGCACTCCATCCTCCGCCACCGCCACAACCTCATGCGCCACCTCCGCCTCATCGAAGGCGGAGAGCCACAAGGCGGCGCAGGCGAACCGCCGGCAGCCCAGAACACCGACGGCGAAGGCGACGACGCCAAGAACGCCAAAGACGACCAGTCCAAGGAGTTCAGCCACGCACTCGCAGCACGGGTCGAACAGGAACGCCAGAAAATCGAAGCCAAATACGCCGACTACGCCGACCTCAAAGCCAAAGCCGACAAATACGACCAAGGCGAAAGCGACAACCAAAGCAAACTCGAGGAAACCAACAAGGCCCTCAAGGAAGCCAGGACGACGATCGAGGAACTGGAACGGCAGACCGAAGCCCTCAAAGCCAAGGAAGCCCGCACAATCCTCATCGCCGAAATCGCCAAGGACACCGGCCTCGACACCGACATCATCGCCCGACTGCAAGGCGACGGAGACGAACTGAAAGCCAACGCGAAGGCGCTCGCCGACACCATCGCTCCGAACCACGGCCTGCCGACCCCGCCTCCCGCAGGGCATGCGGGGCTGACGGGGACGCCTTCGCCGCTGCAGCTCATCTCGCAGGCCTACGCGGCGGCACAGTAAACCAGAAAGGAAACCATCATGGCACTCACCCTCGCCGAGTCCGCCAAACTCTCCCAGGACACCCTCGCCAAGGGCGTGCTCGAGACGTTCGTGCAGACCAGCCCGATCCTCGACCGCATCCCGTTCATGGAGATCGCCGGCAACGCGTACGCCTACGACGAGGAGGCCACCCTGCCGGGCGTCGCCTTCCGAAGCGTCAACGAGGCCTACGCCGAATCCACCGGCACCGTGAACCAGAAGAGCGAGAAGCTCGTCATCCTCGGCGGCGACGCCGACGTGGACCGGTTCATCCAGCAGACCCGCAGCAACGTCAACGACCAGCGCGCCGAACAGACCGCGCTCAAGGTCAAGGCGATCAGCTACAAGTTCCAGGAGACCTTCTTCACCGGCGACTCCAGCGTCGACACCAAGAGCTTCGACGGCCTCAGGAAGCGTCTGACCGGCAAGCAGGTCATCGACGCCGCGGCCAACGGCATGCCGATCCTGGGCTCCTCCAACGCGGACATCCACCAGTTCCTCGACAAGCTCGACGAGCTGCTCGCCGCGGTGCCCGGCATCAACTCCGCCAACGGCGCGATCTACGCGTCCGCGGCCATCATCCGCAAGATCGGCAGCGCCATGCGCCACATCTCCTACGACACGACCCTGCAGCAGGACATCGCCGGCAAACGCGTCATGCAGTGGAACGGCATCCCGATCCTCGAGGCCGGCCAGACCCCGGCCGGCAAGGAGATCCTCGACACCACCGAAACCCAGGGCACCGCCACCAACACGGCCAGCATCTACGCCGTCAAGTTCGGCCAGGGCGAAGGCGACCAGGGCGTGACCGGCCTGACCAACGGCGGCGTGATGGTCGAGGACCTCGGCCAGCTGCAGGAGAAGCCCGCCTACCGTACCCGCATCGAGTTCTACTGCGGCCTGGGCGTGTTCTCCGGCAAGGCCGCCGCGCGACTGAAGGGAGTCCTCAATGGCTGACAAGAAGCTCGACGTCACCCCGCAGGAACCGGCCGAGGAAATCGGCGAGGAAGCCCCGGCACAGCCGGGGGATCCCGCTCCGGCCCCGGACCCGCAGCCGGAGGATCCCGCATCGTTCCCGCCCGCAGGCCACCGCTGCGAACGATTCGACGCGGTCCGCCCGGACGGCACGCACGTGACCGTCACCCGCGACATCGACACCGGCGAGCAGCGCATCACGGAGGCGTGACCATGGCCGGCCCCTTCGCCACCACCGCCGACCTCGAGGAGATCTGGCGGACGCTCGACGGCACGGACAGGGCCAAAGCGGAACGCCTCCTGGCCGCGGCGAGCCGCAAGATCCGCCTGCAATGCCCCTCATGGATGCAGGCGGAGGAAGCCGAGCCCGGCATCTGCAAGGACATCTGCTGCAACATGGTCAAACGCGCCATGCTCGTCGAGGAGACGAACCCCGAAGGGCTCAGCCAAGGATCACAGACCACCGGCCCCTTCGTCGACAGCTGGTCGTACAGCAATCCGAACGGAGACCTGTACCTCACATCCAGCGAGCTCGCCGACCTCGACGGCGCCGGAAGCGGCCGCATGTTCACCGTCACCATGACGGGAGACGCATGAGGACGCCACCGACCGAAACCGTCACCGTCAGCAGAGCCGACGGAACGACCATCGACGGACGGCGCACCGCCGGCACCCCGACCACCGTCGGCACCGTGCAGGCGCTCGTGGAGCCATGCGCATACGAGCGCACGGACACCGCCGGACGGCGCACCGTCACGCACGGCTGCAACCTCTACCACCGCGGCGGCCTGCCGTTCGAGATCCTCGTCGGAGACCTGCTCACCGTCCGGGGCCGGACCATGCGCGTCACCCAGACGCCCGAGGTCTGGCAGCGCGGCGACACCGGCATCGGCGTGAAGATCCACGTCGAGGAAGGAGAGGACCAATGAGCAACGTCAGATTCGTCCTCAACCGCGGGAACGTCGAACGACAGCTCCTGCACAACAAGGCCCTGCTCGACGACGTGCAGGCCCAGGTCGAACGCGCCGCAGCCGGAGACCCGCGCATCACCGTGTACCGCAACGACGACGCCAGCCACGGCAACGTGGTCGCCACGGCGCCCATGGGCGTGGAGACCGCGCACGGCACCCTCACCCGCATCCTCGGGCAGGTGAGGATATGAGCCTCGACCTGATCGGCGCCGACCCCAGCCGGCTCATCCTCGACGGCCTCGCCCGGACGCTGCCCGAAGCGACGGTCGGCTGGGACATGCCCGCCACGGCCGGCAAACCCCGCGTCAGGCTCGCCCTCGACCGTGCCTCGCACCCCACGCCCGTCAGCCAGTACATGCGCCTGCGCGTGAGCGCCTACGCCAGCCAGGCCGACGGCGTGACCTGCGACTGGGCGAAGGCCCTCGACCTGTCCGAACGCGCATGCCGGTGGATCCTCGCCAACCGGCACGCGCGGCCCCTGATCGACGCGATCGTCGAATCCGGGCCGTTGCAGACTCACGACGACGCACTGCGACAGGACCTCGCCTACACCGTCATCCTGCTCACCGTCGAAGCGCGATGAGCCACAACCCCAAGCAAAGGAACACCATCATGACAGATCCCGAAAACAGCGGCCTCGAGGCGCAGCTGCTCCAGGCCGGGGCGACCGGCCTGGACTTCGCGTCCGCAGGCAACAACAGCAAGTACGTCAACCTCATCAAGGAAGCCGCGATCTACAAGTACGATGTCGGCGAAAGCATCGGCACGTTCGGCAAGGACTGGCGTCCGGCATCCGGCAAACTGCCCTTCGGCTACCTGTCCGAGGACGGCATCACCATCCACCCCGAGGACGGCGACTCGACCGACTTCAAGGGGCACAACGGCAACAACGTGCTCTCTTGGAGCTCCGGCGGATACTGGACCATCGGCTTCACCGGCCTCGAATCGAAGAAGGAGATCGTCGAAACCTACTTCGACGCCACGGCCGGCTCCGACGGATCCCTGACCATCGACCACGTCGAATGCAACAAGTTCGCCCAATACGTCATCGCCGGCGTCACCCAGTCAAACAACCTCCTGCTCCTGCACGCGCCCAAATGCAAGGTCAACGAACGCGAGGACGTCTCCTGGAAGATCAGCGACCTGATGAACTTCGGCATCACCCTCAAGACCTACAAGGACCTCACGGACAGCCCGTACTTCATGAAGATGTACGGCTTCCCCATGGACATCGCAGCCTAACCCGCACCGCGCCCCGCCACCGCTCCTACGCCTGCCGCCGGCGGCGGGGCGCCCCCACACCATCGCAGCCGGCGCAAGCAGAAAGGCGAAACAATGACCAACATCACCCCCACCGCGATCAGCGACGAATTCGAAGGACGCCCGGTCCACATCCAGTACGGCGGCGTCAAGATGGACCTGCCACGACTCGACGACAGCGCGCACCTGCCCATCAGCGTCATCGTCATCGGCATGGCCGCCGTATCCCGAGGCTGGAAGAACCTCACCCAAGAGGAAAAAATCAACTTCATGGCCGCCATACTCGCCTACCTCACCCGCGAATACCCGCTGCTCGAACACGAGCTCGACCACAAGTCCGGCGACAAGATCAAGGACATCGGCCTCATCGTCGAGGCTTGGGCCACCGAAAGCAAGGCAGACCCAAAAGCCTGATCCTGCTCGCCCTCTGGCAGGACCACCGCGCCGCCCTCCAATACGACTGGATCCAAGCCTGGAGGGAGCCACTCGACCTGAAAGCCACGCCCCTACGCATCGCATGGCCGATGTGCAGGGAAATCCTCAAGGACCGGCGGAGCCACAGCTTCGCCGCCCTCACAGGCTGGTCGTACATCCCCGACGACGCGGACAAGCTCGTCCAATCCATCAACCAAGGCCAAAGCAGACTCAACCAAACCCCGGACTGGGCGAAACCGGACACGCTCCTCTCGGAGCCGGAACCGCCCAAGCGCCGGCACGACCACCGGCGGCGCGCACTGCTCAACCGACGCCTCGGCCTGCCCGAAACATGGATGAACGACGACTGACAGCGCAAACACGGAAAGGAGCCATCGATGGCACAGGAACTCGGCACCGGCTACATCATCATCAGCCCGAGCACCAAAGGCCTGGGCAAGGCCATCGAAGGCTCCATCGCCGGCGGTACCCAGTCCGGCACCGCCAAAAGCGGCAAAACCATCCTCTCCACCATCGGCGGCGCATTCGGCAAAATCGGCAAGATCGGCGTCAGCACCATCGGCACCATCGCCACAGGCATCATCGGACTGACCGCCAAAGGCGGCTTCGACCGAGCCCTGAACATCGAACGCGCCCAAACCAAACTCAAAGCCCTCAAATACGACACGCAAAGCGTCGACAAAATCATGGGCAACGCGCTCGCATCCGTCAAGGGCACCGCGTTCGGCCTGGGCGACGCGGCCTCCGTGGCCGCCACGCTCGTCGCGTCCGGCATCAGGCAGGGCGGCGAATTGGAGGGCGTGCTGACCACGGTAGGCGACGCCGCGCAGATCAGCGGCCGCAGCTTCCAGGACATGGGCCTGATCTTCAGCCAGGTCGCAGCCAAAGGCAAGCTGCAGGGCGACGACATGCTCCAGCTCATGGGCTCCGGCATCCCGGTGCTCCAGTACCTCGCCCACCACTTCCACACCACCACCGAAGAGGCCAGCGACATGGTCAGCAAAGGCAAGGTCAGCTTCGCGGACTTCGAGGCCGCCATGAAGGAACACATCGGCGGCGCCGCGAAGAACGCCGGCGAAAGCTTCGACGGCATGGTCGGCAACGTCAAGGCCGCCATCGGCCGTCTCGGCGCCCAGTTCGAACAACCCCTGATCTCCGCGGCCACCAAGGTCGGTGGCACGCTCATCCCGATCATCGACCAGGTGGCCGCCGTCACCGGCAAACTCGCCGACCAATTCCAAGGCCGCCTCGACACCGCCGCATCCATCGCCGCGCAGAGGATCGAAGACCTCGGCAACGACCTCGCCAGCGGCAAAACCAGCATCGCCGACCTCGCCGCACAGGTCGCCACCCTCGCCGGCGGCTTCGCCAGCCTCGCCACAGTCGGCTCCAACGCCGGCCGAATCACCACGATCCTCGACCAGCTCGGCAAATCCGGGGACCAAGGACTCTCCAACCTCATCTCCAACATCAAGAAGGGAGGAGCAGGACTCACCGGCACGTTCGACGCCATCGAAGCCAAAATCGCCAACGCCAAAGGCTACCTCAGCCCAAGCCTGCGCGACGCCATGGCCATCGACGGAGACCCCTTCGCCAACGCCATCAACCGCATCAAACAAGGCAGCAGCCAACTCGCCTCCGCCACAGACGGCATCTTCAAAACCATCCGCACCAAACTCACCCCCGGCATGGCAAGCCTCGCCTTCACATGGGAGAACAGCGGCCTGTACACCGGCCTCACCACCGCCGCCACCGGCATCAAAACCAAAGCCGGACAAATCGGCGACGCCATCACCAAAGGCCTCGGCACCGCCGCCGGAAAAATCAACACCTCACCACTCGGCAGCGCCATCACCGCCATAGGCAACAAGACCCGTCCACTGTTCAATAAGAGCATCCGCGCCGCCATGACCCTCGACGGCGACCCCTTCGCCAGCGCGCTCTCCAAAATCGGCGGCAAGACCAGCGCCATCACCGGCAAGCTCTCCAGCCTCGCCGCACCATTCAAAACAGCGTTCGGCAACATCTTCGGCGGACTCGGCGACGCCATCGGCGGACCACTCCAAAACGCCATCGGCAAAGCCGGAACAGGCCTGCAGAACGGCCTCAACACCATCGGCGGCCTCGTCACAAAATTCTTCGCACCGGGAAACTTCATCAAATTCCTCGGCATCGGAACGCTCGCCGCCACCCTCGTGGCCGGCATAGGCATGGTCAACAGCCAGATGGACGGACAACTGTCGACAGCCATCAACTCCGCGTTCGCATCTCTGCCGGACATCCTCTCCAAGGCCGAGACGTGGATCCAGTCCAGTCTGCCACAGTTCATCTCCTCCGGCACATACATCATCGAAAAGGTGCTCCAGGGCATCACGTCCGCACTCTCGTCGCTCGCATCGGTCGGAACGCTGCTCATCGACACCATCGTCGCCAGCCTGTCCTCGCACCTGCCCGTGCTCATGCCGATGGCGGTCACGCTCGTCACCACCCTCATGACCAACCTCATCGGCACGCTCCCGCAGCTCATGTCCGCCGGCATGACCCTGCTCGACGGACTCCTGCAGGGCATCGTCGCCAGCCTGCCCACCATCGCCGCAGCCATCCCGCAAATCATCACCGCCATCATCACGGCGCTCGCGACCGGGCTGCCGCAATTGATGGAGCAGGGCGTGCAGATGGTCGTGAACCTCGCGAACGGGCTCGTCCAAGCCATGCCGCAGATCGTCGAACAGGTGCCGGCCATCATCTCCGCCCTCATCGACGGCCTATGCAACAACCTGCCGAACATCCTGTCCACCGGCATGCAGATGCTCTCCAGCCTCGTCACCGGACTCGCGCAGGCCCTGCCCCAGCTCATCTCCTACGTGCCGCAGATCATCGCCGGCATCGTCGGCACGATCGTCAACCACCTGCCGCAGATCCTCTCGACCGGCGTGACACTGCTCGCCACCCTCGCATCGGGCCTCGTGAGCGCGATCCCGCAGCTGGTCGGCAAGATTCCATCGATCATCAGCAGCATCAAGAGCAAGTTCACCAGCGTCGACTGGGGCGCCGTGGGCCTGAACATCATCAAAGGCATCGCGGCCGGCATCGCCAAGGCCGCCTCCAAGCTCGTGGACGCGGCGGTCAAGGCGGCCACCGACGCGCTCGACTGGGTCAAGAACAAGCTCGGCATCCACTCGCCGTCACGCGTCTGGCGAGACGAGGTCGGCGTGATGATGGCCCGGGGTGCCGCCACCGGCGTGGACAGAGCCGCGCCGGCCCTCAAGGCCGCGGCCTCGAGCATGGTCGACGAGGCCATGCCCGCGAGGATCACGACGCCGAAAATCGACACGGACACGCTCAAAGCCAGCCTGCGCGCCACGGCCATGGACCTCGCCGCCGGCACGGCGTCCCGGCCGCTGGGATCCTCCGACAGGGAGGAGAGGGAAACGGCGCACCTGCGCGAACTGGCGGAGGACGTCGCCGACAGGCTCGACGGCCTGATCGAACTGCTGACGGCCATGCTGGACGACGACAGGCCGTTCACGCAACGCGACCTCGCACGACTGGTAAGGAGCATGACCTGATGCGGACCATGAGCTACGTATGCGCGACGACCGGCGAGACCATCGGATTCGAAGGGCCGGCATACGGGGAGACGATGCCCGCATTGCGCGGCCATGCCTGGTCGTACCAGCTGGGCCACCGGCAGGTGTCGGGCATCGCGCTGCCCGGCAGGGAGGCCACCATCGGCGTCAAGATCGTAGGCTACGACGAACTGGAACGCATGCGCATCCTGTTCGATGCGGACATGGCCAACCGGACGCCCGGCACGCTGGTGGTCGACGGGGAATGGCGTACCGCCGCCTACGTAGCGAAGGCCGAACCGCAATCCATCACGCCCGGCATGGTCGAATCCCAGCTGACGATGCTGCTGCCCGACCCATGGTGGCGGCGCGAATCCCTGAACGTCTTCCACATGCAGACGTTCGAGGACTCGCAATGGCTCGACCTGCCCTGCGACCTGCCGTGCGACCTGGGCGGCATGGCCGTCATCCAGACCGTCAGGAACCCCACCCCCATACGGCAGCCGGCCAGAATCACCATCTACGGGCCGTGCACGAACCCCTACATCGTTATCGGCACGAACCGGTATCAGGTGGACGCGAGCGTGCCGGAGGGCGGCCGCATCGAGATCGACGGCGCCTCCGCGGTGAAGACCGTCGTGATGGTCGACGCGCAAGGCAACCGTTCCAACCTGTTCGGCAAGGCACGCCGCGGCGCCGGCCTCGACGGCGGCGAATACATCTTCCAACCGCTCGAACCCGGCATCCAGCAGATCGCGTGGCGCAACGACTTCGACTTCGACGTCACCGTGGTCGAGGAAAGGACGGAACCGCCATGGACGTGATAGGACTGGCCGTCACCGGCCCCGGACACGAGCCGTTGGGAACCGTCACGGACTTCACCATGGACTGCGCGTGGGGCAAGGACGAGAACGACTTCACCCTCGAACTGTCCGGCATCGACGTGGTCGAGGACTGCCTGGTGATGGTCGACGGCACCGAGATCGGCGGCATCGTCGACAGGACCGCCATCGACACCGCCACCGGCACGCTCACCTGCTCCGGCAGGACATGGCACGGCATACTCGCCTCCAAGATCCTCGCCCCGGACCAGGGCATGGACTACCTGACCGTCGGCGGGGACGCCGCCGACGTGCTGCGACGGCTCATCGCCCGTATCGGCCTGACGGACCTGTTCGGGGTCGCGTCCGGAACCCGCGGCATCACCATCGCCAACTGGCGGTTCAACAGGTACGTGGACGCCTACACGGGCATCCGCTCCATGCTCAGGGCATCCGGCGCCAAACTGGCTGTCACCACATGCGACGGGCGCGTGATCGTGTCCGCGGTACGGGCCACGGCCTACGGCGACGACGTGGACAGCGACAGGCTCGACTTCACCGCGGTGAGGACCGGCAACCCCGTCAACCATCTCGTCTGCCTGGGCGAGGGCGAGCTCAGGGACCGCGTGGTCATCGACCTGTACGCCGACGCCAAGGGCGACATCTCCACCAGCCAGACGCTGTTCGGCCTGGATGAGCGGGCCGCGGTATACGACTACAACAACGCCACACGCGACGAACTGGAGAAGGAGGGACGCAGGAAACTCAAGGAGCTCCAGTCGACGGACGGTGTCGACGTGAGCATCGACGGCGAGGCCGGCACCTACGACGTGGGCGACACCATCACCGCCCGCGACAACCGGCATGGCATCACCGTGACCGCCGAGATCGCCAAGAAGATCGCCAAGATCGGCAAGGGCACGCTCACCGTCTCATACGAGGCCGGCGACGCGGCCGCCACGGGCACGAGCCTGTCGGGCACGGCCGAAAGCACCCCCGGAGGTCACGCGTACTACGCCGGCGCCGGCCTGAAGCTGGACGGGTGGACGTTCTCGGCCGAAATCGGCGCGGCGGACCTCGAACAAGTGTCCAAGACCGCTTCGGAAGCGGCCGAACAGGTGTCGGGCTACACCGAACAGATCGGCCGGGCCCAGGCCCGGGCCGCGGCCGCGAACGCCAACGCGGATGCCCGCGTCAAGACGATCGCGGGCGTCCGCCCCGTCACCGCCGCGCGTTCGGGCGACGCCGTCACGCTCACCGCGCCCGGCACGCTGGCGGACGGCATCCGGCTGGACAGCCAATCCCTGGACGACATCAAGGGCGCGGCCGGGGCTGGCGCCTACTGGGCGCCCGGAGGCAACGGCGTGGCCGGCAAGCCGACGGGCGTGCAGCATTTCGGCCTGCTCGTCATACGCTCGGCGATGGGCGTGACCACGCAGCTGCTCGCCGACCCCGCGGCGGGCAGGATCTGGCAGCGCGCCCACAACGGCACGGCGTGGACGGCGTGGACGGCCCTCGCCAGGGACGCGGCCGCCACCCAATCCGCATCCGGCCTGCTGACGGCGGCCGACAAAACGAAACTCGATGGCATCGCCGCGAACGCGAACAAGTACACGCTGCCCGTAGCCAGCGAAACCACATTGGGCGGCGTCAAACCCGACGGGACCACCGTCACCGTCGGCACGGACGGCACCATCAGCGCCCAGGCCGGAGGCGCGGCGTCCTTCCTCGCGGCCCACCCGGTCGGATCCCTGTACTGGACCGCCAGCCCCGCCAGCCCGGGAGCCGAATACGGCGGCACATGGCAGACGAGGCCAAGCCTGAACGGATACATCTACGAAAGGATGAGCTGATGGCAAGAACCACCGACATCATCGGCCTGGAATGCGACCGATGCCACGCCAAGGCCTATGAGGCGCCCGGCTCGCCCCACCTCGCGAACTGGATCGACATCGAACGCACCGACGTCAACGGCAGCAAACAGAAATGGCTGCTCTGCCACGAATGCTACGCCGGCTACAGGTCCATCATGAACACCATGGATTCCGAGTTCAACGACTTCATCCGCAACAAGACCGACAGGGAGGCCTCATGACCACCGAACTCGTCACGGGCAAACAGGGCAGGCCGCACATCGACGGCGACGACGTCGGCAGCCTGACCGCCGCCATCACGGGATACGGCGACTACCTCCTGCAACGCGCGGACGGCACCTGGCCGGCCATCACCATGCAGGACGCGAACCATGCGCTCATCCCGACGCTCAACCTACTGGTCGAAGGCCGCTACGCGCGGGTCACCGCCGCCGAGAGCGTCGTCATCGAATCCGGCCAATCGGGACAGAAACGCAACGACCTGGTCTGCCTGAAATACACGCGCGACTCGAACCAGATCGAATCGGTCGCATGGACGGTCATCAAGGGCACGCCCACCGCCGGCACGCCCGCCGACCCCACGGTCCCCGCCGGCAGCATCCTCGGCGGTTCGGCCACCGCATACGCCAAGATCGCCCGCATACCGATCGACGGGCTGACCCCCGGCACTCCGGTCATGCTGGCCGGACGATTGCATCCGATCGCGGACATGCAGGATTCCGCGACCCTGTACGACTCCGGGGGGTGGAAGGTCATCAGACGCGGCCGCCTCGTCTGCGTCCGCTTCCAAGGCTCCATCGCCGGCGGCTCATGGGATTCCGGCGTATGCCCGTACACGCTGCCGGCGGCTTGCCGGCCGCCGTTCGAGGTCAACGCGGCATGCACGGTCCATAACGGGCAGACGAGCCGCATGCTGATCGTCGCGGCGGACGGCGTCATCCGTGTCGCGAACATGGGCGCGGCGGGCAGCACGCAGACCTGCGTCGGATTCCTTGTCTACCCCATCGGATGACGGACGACGCGACACGCGGATGCGTTCCGACCACCACCCCCAACCCCCGGACCCGCGCACCGCCGCCGCACGCCATAGCGGACGCGCACGGGGCCAGCCGTCATCGAAGGAGTCGTCACATGCCGCCGATCGACCTGTTCAGCAGCGCTGAGTTCTGGACCGCGGTCGTCGTCTCCCTGATCGGAGGCGGAGGGGTCGGCGCGATCATCGGCGCGATCTCCGGCCGCCGCAAGGACACGGCCGACATCGCCGCGCAGGCATGCGACATCCTCACCGACAGCGTCATCAGGCCGTTGCGCGAACAGGTCGACTCGCAGGAAAGACAGATCCGTCATCTGGAAGAGCGCCAGCGCAGATACTTCATGCTCGCCGCCTACACGAGAAGCCTGTCCCATTGGCTCCAACGGTATTGCGAGGTTGTCGAGCCCGAATTCCTGCTCCGGCATCCCAAACCCCGTCTGCCCGACGAGCTGCGGGCGGACATCGCCCCGGAGACCATGGACGAGCAGGCCCGATGACGACGCTCACCGTCCCGCCCCATCACGAAGCCCGTGCCCCGACCCGGGGCATGCAAACCAACAACCACATCGGGCCCGCCCCATACGGGAGAGGGGTCCGACCCGTTTGCCCGGACCATCCGGGCGGAAAGGAGGACGGATTATGGACGAGACCATGATGCGGCGCCCATCGCCGCAGGGCGAGGGCCCGCCGCCGGACGACATCAGGCAGGTCACCGAACAGGAGGCCCTCGAAGCGTTGGAGGAGGCCGGATGGCGAGCGTGAACACGCTGATCGCGCGCATGCGTTACTGGTGCGAGGTCGCGAACATGGGCTACAGCCAGTCCGACCGGTGGAACTTCAACCCCAAGGCGGGCAACTGCGACTGCAGCAGCCTGGTGATCCACTGTCTCAGGGAGGCCGGCTTCGACACCGGCACGGCCGTCAACACCGCCGATCTGAGCGTGAACCTGACCAGCCGCGGCTGGAAGCGGCTGCCCGTCGACGGCCACCCGAAGGCCGGGGACATCCTGCTGAACGATGTGAACCATGTCGCCGTGTACCTGGGCGGAGGACAGCTCGCACAGGCGTCGATCAGCGAACATAACAGCCTTTATGGCACGGCGGGGGACCAGACCGGCCGTGAAACGAACATCTCACCCTACTACAGCTATCCATGGAACTGCTATTTACGATATGAAAGCGAGGACGACATGCCCACAGCGCAGGAGATCGCCGAGGCGGTCTGGAACTTCGATCAGAACGGCGTCAAATGCAGGGACCGCCTGCAAGGCATCGACGGCGCGGCCAACGCCGCCGTGGAGAAACTCTCCAAGACGCACACGCCCGCCAAGATCGCGGAAGCGGTCTGGACGTTCATCATCAACGACGTGCAGGCGCGAGACCGCCTGTACGGGCTCGACAAGATCCAGGTGCCCCGAATGTACCAGATCCTGCTCGAGATCAAGAAGAAGCTCGGCATCAAGTAAGGGAGGCACGGCATGGCGGAACACGCCAACAACACGGGCGCGGGCCTGCCCGGCCTGACGGGGGAGCGGCTCAAGGCGATCGCGACCATCCTGGTCACCTTATACTCGCTCGCCAATGCGGGCCTGAATCTCGCCGGCGTCAACACGCTTCCGTTCACGGACGAACAGGTGTCGGCGGCCATCTTCGCGGTCATCGGCGTGTGCGGGACGATCTGGGGGTGGTGGAAGAACCAGAACGTCACCTCCGCGGCCCTCGCCGGCCAGCAGCTGGTCGACGCCCTGAAAAGGGAGGGCATGGTCAACGGCCTGACCGCCGCCAAGTCCGCCGCGATCGGCGCGGCCAGCGCGCTGGCCGACGCCGACGAAGCCGATGAGGGGGCCGCCGGATCCATGCCGGAATCGGACGACGCTCCCGGGGAGATCTGATGGCCGGGTCCGGCCTCGCGCTCTGGCGCGGCAGCCCGAACCATTACGACGGCCGACGTGGATGCTCGGTGACGCACATCACCCTGCATATCATGGTCGGCCGTCTGGCGGGCACCGACAGCTGCTTCCAACGCGCCAGCTTCTCCGCCTCCAGCACCTACGGCATCGGCTCGACCGGACTGACCTACCAGTGGGTCGACGAGGCCGACGGCGCCTGGGCGGACGCCGACTGGCGGTCCGACTGCTCGGGCATCTCGATCGAGCATGAGGGCGGCATGGCCGGCGTGCCCGTAACGGACGCGGAGATCGAGGCCAGCGCACGCCTGTGCGCGGACATCGCACGCCGCTATGGATGGGCGAGCCTGTGGCATGACGCGAGCGGCAACCGGGCGGGCAACGTCTGGCTGCACCGCGAGGTGCCCGGCACCGACCACTACGGCTGCCCGGACCGGTGCGTGAACGCGCTGCCGGTCGACAGGATCATCAACAGAGCCAACGAACTATTGGGAGGCGATATGCCCACAGCACAGGAGATCGCCGAGGCGGTCTGGGAATACAAGTACAAGGATTCGCCGGCCGGCGGCAACATGTTCAACCTGCTGTCGTACGAACTGCCGCATCTGATCTGGGAGTACAACTACAAGAAGAGCGCATTCGGCGGCAACATGTACAACGCGCTCAACGGCGCCGCCGGCAACGTGAACGCGTTGAAGACCCAGCTGGCCGCGCTGCAGACGCAGGTGGCCGCGCTGTCCGAGGCGGTCAAGACGCTGGCCTCGGCCGACGGCGCCGACCCCGACCGGATCTCCGAGACCGTCGAGACGGCGGTCAGGGACAAGCTCGCCAAGCTGAAGATCACCGTCACCGACGTCGGCTGACGGGCATGGGCCCCTCGCATCCGGATGGATTCCGGGGCGAGGGGCCCTTTCGCATTCCGCCTTCCACGCCCCCTCGGGGGAATGACGCCTTATGGCCCCCTTCTTCCTGCCGAAGGAGGGGGCCATTTTTCCTTGTCTCGGGGACGGATCCCCGACAACGTCCTGACAACATTTTGACAACATTTTTTAAAAAACGACGTAATTTCTGTCATGTTCGTAATGAACGTGAAGAGCCGAAAACCGTTGGGGATAAAGGAAAAGCCGCCATTTCCGGCGGCTTTCGAATGGTGGAGCTGCGGGGAATCGAACCCCGGGACACCAAGCCCGAAAGCCTTGCTACCGCTTGGATTGCTCGGCGTCAACGGTTTCTTCTGACAACATTTTGACAACATTCCCGCGAAGCAGCAGAGCGTCCATCGCCGCGCCCACCTCGTCGAGATCGTCGTCGAAAAGGTCGGCGTAGACGTCCAGGGTCATCGCCGCCGACGCATGCCCGAGCTGGTTCTGGATCGCCTTGACGTTCGCGCCGGACCTGACCATGAGGCTCGCGGCGGTGTGACGCAGGTCGTGATAGGTCAGGCCGGCAGGCACGCCGGCACGCCTCTTCGCCCACCAGAACCACTTCGTCCTGTCGTTCGGCTGCGCCGTGCGGACGAGATACCCTCCGTCCGGCGCGGGGAACAACGGCTCGCCGCCATCCCTTCCACCGCACTGGTCGCGCAACGGCCCGTCCAGCACGCCCGGGAACACCACCCGTCTCGTCTCGCCGGACTTCGGCAGATCCACCACCACGCCGTGCCCCACCGTGGTCGCGCTCCTTCTGACGCTCAGCCGATGCCGGACGAAGTCCACGTCGGCGACGTGCAGCCCGGCCATCTCGCCCCATCTCAGCCCGCACAGGCCGAGCACGAGCACCATCGTGCGGCGTTCGCCGGATTCGTCGGCGAGGCGGAACAACTGTTCGACGGTGAGGTACGTGTGGTCCTTGCGTTTCTTGCGCGGGGTCTCGATCCCGGCGCATGGGTTGGATGCGATGAGACGGTCGGCGCATGCGTCGGCGCAGATGCCCCGCAGTATGCCGAGGTTGCGCAGCACCACGGTCGCGCTTTTGCCCTGCGCCTGGCCGGTGACCCATTCCTGCACCTCATTGCGGTGGATCGACGATAGCCGCCGGGCGCCCCATTTGGGTTCCACGTGCACGCGCCATGCGCGTTCCAGGGATTCCACGTAGCTCGCCTTCGAGGACACGCGTTTCTTCGCGATCCATGCCGGCCACAGGCCGCCGACCGTGACCCTGCCTGCCTGCGGGTCGATGAAGCCGCCCCGTGCGACCGCCATCGTCACATGCTCCGCGGCCCATTCCTGCGCGTCGCGTTTGCGCAGGAAGCCTCGCTTGCATGTCTGCGACCCGTCCGGCTTGCGGTAGGTCACCCTCCATCGCCTGCCGGCCTTCAGCATGTACGAATCGATCACCGCCATCACGCACCACCTCACGGCTCCATGCGACCTCGTGGAGCCTCTTTCAAATGTCCGGAACCGGAAAACGACATCGGATGACCGGACCGCGCATGCCTCCCATGGTTCTTTCGCCCGGCGGTGAAGTGCAGCATGATGCGCATGCGCTTATGACTGACATTGATTAACATTACTGACATTACCGGCAACTCGCCAAAAACGTTGACAGTGACATTACCCACCGGTAGATTGAAGGCAAAAGGGAGGTGCCGTGGACGATGAGCATGAAGACGATGATGAGAATAATGACGATTCCAGGATTGAGCGGGACGCGCCAACTGGAGAATTGCCGCATGGAGTCGATGCGGCACGCGCAGGCAAACCTGTCCCGGCAGACGAGAAGCCGTCTCGTGACGTCAATGATCGGCCGGGTGAAAGTGGAGAAGGACAAGGAGAGATAATATCCCCGAACATCGAGGAACTAGCGCGCGCACTGTCCGTCCTGATCCAGTCCGGGGTCTCGGAACCATACTCCGGCATGCTTTCGATGGTTCGTGCGTCAGTTCGGTGAATATGTGTTTCCCGGTGGTCGGATCGTCCGTCGCAGATGGTGGACACGCCGTACTTTTTCAGTGATTCGAATGGTTGTTACATGTCTGGTGTAGGTTTGTGTGTACAAGGTCAACTTGAGTGGATGACAGCTGGGTTCCCGAATGGGAGTAAGACTTTGGGTCGAGAATTCCTTTGCTCCTGGGGTTGGCCTTGTATCATTTTCCCATCCTCTTCGTTTTATCCTTCAATTTTTGGATGATGTGCTGTGGATCCTTGGCTATCTCATTGACGATGAATGTGACGGCCTGCTCCGAATAGATGTACGAATGACTTCCCTTGTTCTGTTCCTCTGGTGATGAACGGTCGTAGCAGTATTTTTTGTTCCGTTTCATGTCATAGCAGGTGATGAAGAGTCCGAAATGGTATTTGTTGAATTTGGCGTTCTGGTCGTCCTTGTATACGAAGCTGACGCCACGGCGTTTGAGGTTTCGGTTGACCAGCTCGATGAGCTTATTCATCCGGTAGGGGTACCTGTCCGTCGGATTGTCGAGCTGTTTGATGATGCGCACATGCGTGTCGGCATTGCTATCCACGTGAATCGGGATGCCATGTTTTTTGGATAATACGAATTCGGTATGGAAGTAGGCCGAGTACTTGGTATTGTTTTCCGCCTCGGCTGTCTGGTCTATGGATGTCTGCATGCGCAGCAGGCGCTCCGCGATTTCCGGAGTGTATTTGGCGCGCAGCGTCTCTCCGTCAAGGTCGGTGCGGTTGACGGAGAGCACGAGATAGTTGTCGGGTATGCTGTCGCATATCTCGATGTCATGCCAGTCGCGGAGCTTGGCGTCGTAGTTGCGAATGTTGGCTTGGAATATCGGACCATAGGTGATTTCGTATTCCTCGACCACGAAATGCGTACCCGTGTTGCGCAGTTCGTCGATGGATTCGAGGTTAAGCCGGACGGGATCCTTGTCGTTGGTCATGATCTTTTTGACGCAGTCTGCCAGGGAAAGCGTGCGCTGCGTCTTGCCTGGATAGAAAATGGACTCGTATCCGTCGCGTTTGATCAGATATGCCTTGAGCATGAGCTCCCATGCGTTGCATAGGAAGAACGCGCATCCTTCGACCCTGTAGCGGATGGTGGGTCTGTTGAACAATTCGATGGCGAGTACGAACGCCTCCTGTGATTTGGAGAGGAGGCGTTCGCAGTCGTGTTGTTCTTCCGTGGTCAATGATGGCTTGTCCGTTGGCATTTCGTTGTCCTTTCAACGTTTTATGATTCACCTATCATTAGTGGGAGTGGGTCTGGCTCCTCTATTCGTCCGGTGTTTCAGCTTCGATGTCACGATTACCGTCCGTGTCAGCCGTGAGCTCCTGTGGTGGCGGGTCTTCGCATCTCGGCACGAGCAGATCATCCGAGATTTGGTCACGACGCTCATGGCGTGCGAATGCGACGGTTCGTGTTCATTTGGCCATGTTGTGCGCGGTGTAATAGTCGAAGGCTGAGTCGAACGACTCGGTGAACATGCGTCGTAGGATTTCCATCGCGTCGACGTATGCGGTGCGAGAGGACACGCGCGACGTGCTCCAGAACAAAGCCCGATACACGCATGCCTTCCGGGTCTCGAAGTTCTCCTTGTCCAGAGTGTATTCGTCTCCGAAATATTTCGAGAAGGCCACTTGGTCAGAGTCGCTGGTGTTGAACGCGGCAAGCTTCGATGATAGCTCGCAGACGGCCTGAAGCCTGGAGAACGCGTCCGTGGTGGAGAAATATCCGGGAACACGCAACGACAGGCCGAAGATGAGCTTGAGCATGCGCTTGGACGAGCGGATCTTCGGCATCGCCCCTGGCAGTCGCGAGATCGAGAAGATGCCGGAGTTCAGATCGTTGATATACGAGATCTGTTCTTCGGTGAGGTCCGGCATGTTCTCCACGAAGGAGATCACCGTTTTGTCGCTGGCGTTGATCTGGATCTTGTCGAACCATGTGCCGAGAACGGAATAGTAGACTTTCTCCAGTTCCGCGCGTTTGAAGCCCGAACATCCCGTCCTCGCGAGGAACATTTCGGCCGGGATCCGGTCGAAATACATGCTCATCGGATTGTCCGGAAGTGCATGGATGATTTCCCCGGCGCGCAGTTTCTCCTGATTCTGCAAGACCTTGAAGTAGTTGCGGATCTGTGCGGGATCCGCGGCCTGCATAGTGTACACGGGGATGTTGTAAGCGTTGAAATTCATCTGGATGCTGCTTGGCAGGTCGGAGAACGATAGGCGTTTCGCCCTGTGCATGCGGGCAAGTCCGTCGGGGTCGGAGTCTCCGACGATGCGGTCGATGATCTCCTTGGCCTGGTCCGAGGTCTTCTTGCTGAGCTGAAACCAGTCATCGTAGTTGTCGAGCCATTGGCCGACGTTGCCTTCCTCCATGAAGCGGAAGATTGTGGTGAGGCGCTGCTTGCCGTCCACGAGTTCCTGCTTGGCGTTGCGCTGGTTCGGCTGGTCGAGGTAGTTGATGACGATATTGCCGATGGGATAGTTCAGGATGATGCTGAGGATGAGCTGGTCCTTGTAGTCGTTCGACCAGATATACCCTCTCTGGTAATCGGGGGACAGGTCGAGGCCGTTTGCCCTGACGTTCTTGATGGACGTGATAAGGGAGATGATCGGGATTGAGGACGGGGTGATGTTCAGCTTCTGGAAGACCACGTGCCGTTTGCGAGGATTGCAATCAGATTCATTCATGTCTACGATCATAGCATACTGTTTAGAATCTAAGCTTTAAAAACGGTTAGAATCTAAGCCATAATAATAGAAACCCTGAAAATATAACGATAAAGGCTATGGCAGTGTGATGTGATATGTATTCAGAATCTAAGACCTACGGCGCTCGCGGCGGATGTGGGAGGCGGGGGCTCGTTTTTATAAGGATTCTAAACGAATATAAGGGTCTATAAGCCTGTATAGGCCTGTATAAGGATGCGGTGGATCGCATGGGTGTGGTCATCATCGCAGAATATTCGCCGGATGAAACACGTTATCTGATGCACACGCCTATGTCGTGCAACGCCTGCCTGTAATCGTCCAATACCTGCAGGGTCACGCCCAGTTCCGTGGCCATCATCCACTTGTCGCCCTCGTACATTCGTTCCGCCAGCCCGTAGTCCACCGGATTGATCAACGTCAACGCGGTTTCCCTGCGGCATCGTCGCTCGCATCTGGTTCCGTATTGGGTGCCGCATCCGGGATCATGATGCCGGGCGTGTATGAGTTCGTGGCATAGGGTGCAGCGGCGTTGGAATCCGGCCAGCCGTTCATCGAGGATGACGAGGCGGAGCGGATCGTAGTAGAGGCCGCATCTGTCGCCTGCCAGCCTGCGTTCCTCGATGCGCACTCCCATGGTCGCGGCCCATGCGGATAGGGTGTCGTCATTCACCTGTTTTCGTGTCCTCGTCCCTGAATCCCGTGCCTTCGATGCGTTTCTCGTCGCGTTTCGCCCTGCGTTCGACCCTTTTGATGTCCTCCATCGCGGGTAGGTCCTCGGGTGCTATGCCGCGGTCGATGAGGCTTTTGCGTACCGCCTTGTTGTTGTCCACGTGTTCGCGGGTGATCGCGGGAGTTCCGTGCAGATCCCGTTCCTGGATCCCGTAGTTCGTCATCTGGGTGGCGAGTTGCTTGGCGGTCACCGCGATGGGGTGGAGCCTGTCGGCCAACGGCTGGCCTTTCGGCGCTTCGAGTTTGAGTTTCATGTCGGTGGTGCTCATGCCGAACAGTGCCTGGTCGCCGCGTGAGCGGATCATGCCGAAGTCCCTTTCGTTGACTCCGCGCTGGTATGCGAGGGAACTGAGCTGTTTCTCCTCGGCGGTCAGCGCGTGCCGTCCGGCGATGCGCAGTATCTCGCCCATGCGCTGTTCCAGTAGTTCCGCGGTGCGTGTCTGTACGGCGAAATAGCTTTGCAGCAGTGCGACCTCTTCCTTGCGTGGGTCGCCGTTCTGGGCCGTCAGGTAGCAGGCGTAGCGTGTGAGTTTCACGTCGTCGATGGAGCGGATGGCGCCGCTTCCGAGTTCCACGTCTCGTTTGGTATCGCGGAAATGCGCGTCGATCGGCTGTCCTGCGTTGCTGCATGAGACCCGTGCCTTTTCGATGACTTTGCTGAAGTTTCTCCATTCGGTGTATCGCATTTGTTCCATCAGGTCGCGTGCGTACCAGAATTCCACTTCGTTGTCGTCGGTGTGCATGATGGAGTCGAGCGTATTCGCGTGTTGCTCGATATCATTTCTATCCATCTTTTCCCTTTCGGAGCCGACCATTTTGTTGGCGTCAACAAAATGGTCTATTCCCGATGTTTCCAATTGTTTGGATCGTCGTTCACTGTTTGGCGGTCTTCACCACTGTGGTGGTGCCCATCATGGTGGTTTCCCAGCTGACGCCGTTCGTCTTGGTGTAGGTGAAGTCCTTGGTGGCGTCCTGGGAGCCGAGCAGGGACTGTTGCATCGCCTCGGTGTCTCCTTGGCTCGTCCATTTCCAGTCGCCGGCCGTGTCGGGTGCGCTGTAGGTGCCTTTCCAGTACAGGCTTTTCGTGTCGCCGTTGTCGCTGACCCATTGGACTGTGATCGTGTCGGCCGTGATTTCGGCTTCCATCCAGGAGTCGTCGCTGCCGGAGTTGGTTTGTTTCCATGTGCCGGTCAGGTCGGCCGGCTGTTCTGCGGGTTTCTTTTCCGTCTGTGATTGGCTTGGGTTGTTGGTGTCGGTGGTTTTGGTGTCGTTGGTGTTGCCGCATGCGCCGAGTCCGAGGGCGAGCAGGGCGGCGATGGCCGTTGCGATTGTCTTCTTGTGCATGGTTCTCTTCTTTCTTTGGTTTATGGTTGGTTTTGGATAAAAATTTCAGTCTCGCGGGGTCTCCGCTTCGAGGGTCTTGTTCGGGTCCTTGTGGGCGGCCGTGTCGTAGTCCTCCGGATGCGCGGCGATCCGGCTGATCGCCTCATCCGTAACAGCAAACCCGCGAGCGCGGGTCTGTTCCTCTTCCAAGTGGTGGGCTTCCGTGATGATTTCTCGCAGGGTTACGACCGGATCGACATCACAGGTTTGGCAGATGATTAGGAATTCTGAGAGTCTGATTGGACCACGAAGCCCGCTGCGAATATCTCGGATCCGACTGTAGGTGATTGCGCCGTGTGTTGCTCTGTCGAATTCTCGATTTCCGAATCCTCTGTCGGTTAAAAGCTCGTCGATGATTGAGGAAGTGGCTTCATCGCTGCTTGTCCTACGTATCTTATCCATGTTCAAAAGATAGCACTTGCAAATATTGATGGCACGTGACACGCCGAATTTGCGAAAATCGATAGCACGTGCAACCATGGTAGGCGTCAATTGATGGCATGTGAAATCAAAGGAGGCAGTCTCAATGGGGGCTCAAAAAGAGATTGACTGCGAAGCGCTCGCCGCCAACGTCGTTAGCAGAACTAGAACAAATGTTCTTCTCACAAAAACAACGATGACCAGCATCGCCGACCGAAGCGGATTCAATCGACTAACGATCTCCAAACTTCTGGACAAGAAAAAAGACATGCCACTTCGCATGTGGCTGGCGGCTGTCTATGAAAGCGGTGCAGATCCTTGCGAAATCCTTTCAAATGCAATCCAAGAGCAGACGGCGCTCGCTAGCGCTTGAACCGAAAGGAGGATCCGATGGTTGTTGATTTGTCCAGGTATGACGGTGACGCATTCGAAGCCGCTCTCGATGTTTTCTACGGCGTCATGGACGACCTGAAGATGCAGGCAGCGGACGGACGGCTGACCCTCATTGATCTTGAGGAATATCGTTCCCGGATTGTGCGTGAGACGTATTCGAAGTTTGCTGAGATGAAGAAATCTGGGGGCGAACTCCGAAATAATCCAGAACAGTTGTGCCGTCGGCCACGGCTCCAAGAGCAAAAGCGCCAGCAGCGAGACAAGGGACAACCTTCGTCTTCAAGAAGTCGACCAGTTTTTCCCGTGATCCATCATCTTGTGGAACGGTGGCGGCGACGCTGAGCGAGGTCTGCAATCTGGTGAACGCGATGTCAAGCTTGAAGTCTCCGGTCAGGTCGTACTCGTCCAACGCTATCCGCACTTCGCGTGCAAGCCGGGCAATGTATTCCTTGAGTGATTGCGGAAGTGCGAGGTCGTTCAGCAACGACGGCAGGCCATCGATCATCGAGCGGATGTCGTCGCGGCGTTCCTGCGGATACTGTTCGGGGCCTTGGTCCAGCAATCGTTCTGCCGTGCGCAGTGCCATCCGGTCTTGGACGCTCAGGGAGACGTTCGATTTGGACATCTCGCGGCTTCTTCCGCCACGGTCGTACGCGGCCCAGATGTCCATCCAGATCGAGTCGAGGCAGGTCGAGGCCAGCTGTGCGTCCTCGTTGTCGGCATCGGCCATGGCGCGAATCGTCTGTTCCACGACCGACATCGCGCCGGACACATCGGAGATCGTGAACTTTCCGTTCTGTTCTTCGTTGGCTGTGAGCAGGAAATTTTTCACAAACTTTGCGGCGTTCATCGCCCTCACTTCGAAAGGAAAACAAGATGACCAGTGAGATTCAATCCTACAACTTCAGAGGCGTGACATTACGCACCCCGACCGACGAGACAGGGAAGCCCCCGGCCCATAGCCAAGAACGTGTACGACATCCTCCCAAAAGCAATCCAAGAGCAGACGGCTCCCGCCAACGCCTGAGTCGAAAGGAGAACACCATGCTGAACATCCCGGACGAAACACCGGAGGAAACCACGAACCCGGTCTCCGTGGAGGAATTAGAAAGAAAACATCCGGCCATGCTGGAAGCAATCGCCAAAGCCGTCCGCAAGGAACTGGAAACATCCCACACAAGCGGCCATGAGTCAGCCGATATTCAGCCCGGCACCGGAAAAGGGTGCGTGATGGACAAGACCATGCGAAGAACCCTGTGCTCCGCGTTCGATGATCTGAGGGACGGCCTCTTCACCGCGGCACAGCCGAGAACGAGCGTCGACCTCATCGATTCGGCTTTCGCCAGGTCTGCGATCGGCGGCAGCGGTCTCGAGCGGCTGAAGGAAGCCGCCGACCGCGTCGCGGTGCTTGGACAGATGGAAGCCGTCTGCCGTTTCCTGTTAGAGATCCTTTATCCTGCCGGAATCGGTGAAGGCGTTGACGATCTGCTGGCTTCCGAATCCGATGAAATGGATGGCTTTCGCGAGTTCCCTAATCTCAGGATTCTGCGAGGTCTCCTTGATCCGCGCGGCGATGCCGGTGCCGTGGGCGATGTTTCCTCTCGCCTCTTCGAGTGTCTGTCGCTGTGTGAGCATGATTCTTCTCCTAACCGTTCGGCCCGCACGTCGCAAATGCGGGATGACACCGATCTTAGGAGAGGGCCGGGCGGTTCTCCTAACGCCGCCCGGCAACACACACGACAAGGGGGTGCGTGATGTCAGGCGAGGATCTCCTTTCGCTCCGCATAGCCGAAGCCATGCTGGGAACGGATGCTCCGATGCGTTCCCAGCATGGTGACCCAAGCGATATGGATGTCAAGAAGAACGAAGACCGGTCCGATGAAGTACTCGCATCGCTGCGAAGCCTCTTCGCGAAGCTTCTCGCATACGAGAGGGACTTCGAGCACGACCTGTCCGAATCCGGGAACGTCATCGGCATGAACGTCTCCTATGGTCTCTTCTTCCAAACGGACGACGACTCGAACGTCACGTGCGGCGAAGCAGCAATCGTTGATTATGGCCATGGCACCCGTTTCGGCATCAAACTGGACGGCCCACTCGTACCCGAGCTGATCGGCCGCAACCCTGACGCCGTCCTTGCCGATAAGGTTCGCGTCCTCACCTATCTGGTTCGCGTCGGACGACAGGCCGTTGGATTCGGAGGAAAGCACGTTGGCTTCCTCGCCGACGCCGAGGGACTGCTCCGCGACCTTGTTGGCCTTATGCGACTGGAACAGAGCCACGCTGCCGGTGACGCAGCCGATCGCGGACAGGACGAGACCGATGACGTTGAACCAATCCATGTGAACGATTCTACGCGCGATGGAGGTGCGTGATGGCGTTACGGCAGATGATGACCACCGCCCAGGTGGCACGACTCTTCGGCGCCGGAACCCCGGCGGAAGTCAGGACCCGACAGGCGTATCTGGCCCAACTGAGGTTCCGCGGACAGGGGCCACGGTTCGTGAAGCACGGCCGCATGATCCTCTACCCGCAGGACGCGGTCGCCGAATGGCTCGAGGCCGGCGAGACCGACTGCACAAGGAGCATGCGATGAGCTGGATGGATGACGGCGGGTTCGTGATGAACCTCCTGCCGCACAGGAGACATCTCGATGGCGGCGGGATCGTCCGAACAGGTAGGGCGGCATCACGATGAGACTATCCACCCGCATCAGAACAAGACGCCTCCACCGCAGGCTCGACGCCGCAAGCTACGCGGCGATGTCCCTGTGGTCCGAAACGAGCGGCAGCGACAACCCCGACGAGGGAGAGCTGGCACCCGTCCTCTGGGAGATCCTGAAGGACATCGAGGCCCTGAGGGACGAGACGCTGGAACTCGCACGACACGCCAACAGGAAGGAGGAGCCATGAAGCGTCTCCTGTCCGTGATCCTCATGCAGCTATTGGCCGTGGCGTGGCTGCTGGCCCTTTACGTGCTGTTCGGCACGTCGGCCTGCACGCATCCGGTCGAGCATCTGCTCGCCGTGCCCGTGGCGGTCCTGCCGCCCGCCCTGCTCGTCACGTGCCGGCTGTCCGACAGTCCGCATGTCAGGCGCTGGCTCGCCGAGCAGGGCGACGGCGACGAATAGAACCTGGGCGGCTCCCGCATTCACATTGCAGGCACTCGTCATTCGCCCCGCGGGAGCCGCCCACCCGTCAAGGAAAAGACGTTAAAACCAAGCCGGACGGGTCATCTTCTCTCTTCTCCTCCCGTCCGTTCCCGCCGGGGCCCGCGATGGCGGCGGGCACCATGGATCGGCGTGTCCGGGACACGCCGGCGAACGGATGACGTGGTCCGAAACCACTCCCCGGCACGACCATCCACCAGACACGACAAGGAGTCCGTGAATGAGACAGACATACAGGCCGGAGGGCGAGCGGTGGTTCGAGTGGCCGCTGACGCCCGACAGCGTCGGCATGAGCTCCGGCGAGCTGATCGCGGAGCTCTACGAGACCATCAGCAAGCTCAACCATGACCGCGGCTGGGACCTCACCATGGTCGCGCCGGCGCGGTTCGGCGACGTCATCATCGACAGGCAGGCCGGCTGCCTGCGCGCCAGGTGCGCGTGGAAGGCCAAGGACCCCAGCCAGATGGGAGCCGAACCGTCCACCTACGTCAAGGAGGCATAGCCATGGCCGCAGAGACCGTCATCACCATCATCGGCAACCTCACCGCCGACCCTGAACTGAGGACCACCGGCCAGGGCACGCAGGTCGCGGGCTTCACCATCGCGTCCACGCCACGCAACCGGAACCGGCAGACCGGCCAATACGAGGACGGCGCGGCCCTGTTCCTGCGATGCTCCGCATGGCGCGACCTCGCACAGCATTGCGCGCAGTCACTGTCCAAGGGCATGCGCGTCATCGCGCAGGGCAGGCTTACGCAACGCTCCTACCAGGCGCAGGACGGCTCCAACCGCACCGTCATCGAACTGCAGGTCGACGAGATCGGCCCATCGCTCCGTTACGCCACGGCACAGGTCTCCCGCACCGGACACCGGCAGGCGGACGGCACCTACGGCGACCCGCACGCCGTACCGCCCGTGGTCAACACCGGCACGGGCGGCTGGAGCCAGCGACCGCAACAGCCCGCGCGGCCGCCGGCGGACGATCCATGGGCCACGCCGCCGGCCGACCAGTCATCATTCGGCGGGTCCGGCACGACCGGCGAGCCGGACTTCTAAAGGGAAGGAAACGAATCATGAGGAAAACGGAACAACAGGCGCTCATCCCGCAGGAGGCCACACCCGACCTGCTCATCGACCTCATCGGCAAGACCCAGCAGATCACCAAGGCCGCGGCCGGTGTGCTCAAGGCATGCCGCACCTGCATGGACACCGGGACCAAGAAGGAATACATCGAGAAATGGGGCGGGATCCACACCGTCACCGAGGCGGTCTACGACTGCGCCGACCTCGCGCAGCGCATCGTCGATGCCGGGCTGGCGATGGAGACCATGTGTGCGAAGCCGGCCGGCAGCCGTCAGATGATCCTCATCGACGATCTGCGGCGCAGCCTCGACATGGAACACGTCGATCCGGACACCGGCGAGATCGACTGAACCACGGAAGGAGCAAGGGAGATGTGGTTCATCATCGACGATCAGATGGCCGACGACAGGCGCATCCGCCGTCTGCCGCTCGCCACGGTCGGCCTGTGGGTCAAGCTGTGCGTCATCCATTCCAAGGGCGTTTCGATGCAGTCCAGGGATCCGAACGCGTATCCGGGCCGCTTCGACAAACTGGACCTCAAGGACGCCGGCGGCACCATGAAACAGCTCCAGCAGCTCATCGACGCCGGTCTCATGGAGGAGCATGACGGCGGCTGGCGTCCCGTCTACGCCGAGGGCATCTGCAAGGAGCCCAAGACGCTCTCGCCGGGGCAGCTCGAAGCGCGCCGCAGGGCCGGAAGCAGGGGAGGACGAAGCAAGGCCGCCAACCGGAAAGCCAAGCAAACGTCTGGCAACCTGTTGGCGAACGGCCAAGCGAACGGGGAGCAGGACGGTAGCGAAACGTCTAGCAACCTGCTAGCAAACAGCCAAGCAAACGGGGAGCAAGACGGTAGCGAAACGTCTAG